>CEQN01373015.1_pt1 | contig 11994 bp, 4 predicted proteins | sample 427011 | NCBI WGS metagenome assembly CEQN01 (sample SAMEA2621277, study PRJEB7988) | marine metagenome | biome: marine biome (ENVO:00000447); feature: deep chlorophyll maximum layer (ENVO:xxxxxxxx); material: "saline water (ENVO:00002010), including plankton (ENVO:xxxxxxxx)" | depth 120 m
CTTTTGATGTAGCTGCATCTTCCGATTCAATTGTTGAAGGTATCGAAGGTGTTAAGGTTAGTGTGTTTGATGCTAACTCAAATGCTCTTTCAAGTGCAACAATTCTTGTTAATAACTCAGGTAGTGCTGCAACATCACAAACTTTCACAATGACAACTGGTGTGAATGAGCAAGTCGGTGGTAGTGGTAATGATACATATGATGCTTCTACAACTGCTAACAGTTTAAATGATTTTGACAATATTGATGGTGCTGGTGGTACTGATACTGTTGTAGCAAAATTAACTGGTACTGATGCTTATTCAGTTTCACCTGTAATGAAAAATGTTGAGCAAATTTCTGTGACATCTACTGATGCTGGTACAGCAAACAATGGAACAGGTCTTACACTTAATCTTGCTGAAGCAACATCAATTAATAAAGTTATGAATGTAACATCTGATGATGCTGTTACATTTGATAATTTAGCTCAGATAGCAACTCTAGAAGTTAAATCAGCTAAAAATGATTCAACACTTAATTATGATTATCAGGCTCTACTTGGATCTGAAGATCATCAGTTAATTGTTGTAAGAGGAACAAATGAAACTGATGTTTCACTAGATGATGATAACCCACTGGATTCATCAGTTCTAGAAACTGTTACTATTCAAAGTTTATCTGTTGCTAATACATTAGATTCATTTGACACATCAAAAGTTAATACAACTACTTTAAATGTAACTGGTGATAAGAAACTAACAATTACTGGAGCTCTTGATGCAGATATTACAACAATTGACGCTTCAGGAAGTACAGGTGGTTTAGTATTATCTGCTGATCCTGGTGCTGCGAATTTCACATTTATCGGTTCTTCTGCAGCTGATGCAGTTACTGCAAGCACTGGTAATGTTAATGTAACTGGTGGAGCTGGTAATGATACATTGACTATGGCTGATACATGGAATGGTTATGATGTATTTGATGGTGGTGATGGTGTTGATACTCTTGCAGTTTCAGCTGCCTTTGCACCTTTAAATAGTGGCCCAACATCTGCAAATACAATTGCAGCAGGCTTAAGTAATGTTGAAGTTCTCTTAGTAACTGGTGCAAATGGTTCAGTAACTCTTGACAAGAATATGGGATCTTTAAATACAATTGATATTTCAGACTCTGCAAATGATCAGGCTGTTAATTTAAATGATGGTTATACTGGTGCTACAACTGTACACATTGGTAAAACAACAACATCTAACAGAGATGCGATAGAAAAAGTCGCAAACACTGCAGGTGTTGATCTTTCCATATATGCGAAAGTAGGTGACATTGACGGTGGTACTGCAAGTAAAACAACTATTACAGGTGGTGCCGGTCAAGATACTCTCTATCTTTATAATATTGCTTCAACAGGTGGTGGTGGCTCAGATACCACAGCTGTTATTGCTGAAGGTGCAGCAGATAATATCTCTGCAGTAGATAAAATTGTTATTCTAGATGGAACTGTTGGAAACGATGCAACTATTGATGTTGGTAATTATACGCTTACTAACGCACTTGGTGCATCTCTTCCTCTAACAATTGATGGTACTGCAATGGGTGCAACTGAAGTTCTTACAGTAGATGGCGTTGCTTCAACAGCGAGGCTAAATATTTTAGGTGGTGATGCTTCTGACTCATTAGATGGCGGTACACTAGCTGATACGATTTCTGGTGGTGCTGGTAACGATACTATCGATGCAGTAGATGGATCAGGTAATGTTATTGATGGTGGTGCTGGTAATGATAGCATTACAGCTGGTGAAGGTATCGATAATATCTCAGGTGGCGCTGGTAACGATGTTATTAGTGTTGATAATGATCTAAAATTAGATGATACAATTGATGGTGGTGACGGTGTTGATGTATTAACTATTAATACTGGTGTGACTAGCGCATCTGTATTTGGTAGTGTAAGTAATATTGAAGTAATTTCACTGTTAAATGCTATTGATATTACTGCTAATGGTGATTTAGGTGGTGCGAAATCATTCAATCTATCATCAGAAGGCAATAATACATTAACTCTATCAGCTGGTTTATGGACTGGAGATACTACAGTTACTCTAAGTAAAGCAACTGAAGACAGTGATAATAATGTCGATGATGTTATTAACGCAGCTAATGTAACATTAACTGTTAACTCTCGTGATGATGATGTTGACTCAGGCACAACACTAACAGGTGGTACAGGTACAGATACATTAAACCTAACTGCTACTGGTGATGCTACTGGTGCTGTTCTTACTGCGGTTACAAATTTTGAAAAAATCAATGTTGTAGATGCTGTTACAGCAGGTACTGATATTAAAATCACTACAAATAACACAACAACTAAATTACAGACTATTGATGCTTCAGAGCTCGATGGCTCTGCAGTTAATGACGAGCAATTAACATTAGTTGGTGGTAGTGCGGTTGGTAAACTGCATATCACTGGTGGTCACGGTAATGATGCTATTACTGGTGGTGGTGCAAATGATACAATCATTGGTAATGGTGGTGTTGATGCTATTAATGGTAATGCTGGTGCTGATGAAATTCATGGTGGTGCCGGAAACGACGTAATTACAATTGATAGTAAAGCTGAATATGTATCAGCCGTAGGTGCAGATACAATAGACGGTGGTGTAGGTACAGGTGATAAGGTAGACTTCAATGCGGTTATGAATATTGCTGCCTCACAATTAGGATCAATTTCTAATACTGAAATATGGGAAATTGAAGCTGGTAGTGAATTCACAATTAGTGATGCAGTTCTAAATAATAACCCTGGCCTAGTATTCAGTTATCTTGGAAGTGGTACATTAAGTGGTGGTGAAGATACCGCTGGCGCTGCTCTGATGACTGAAGCAATCACATTTGCAGGTGGTGCTGCTGGTGACATGAAATTGATTGGTAGTTCAGCGGATGATAGCTTTACATTTAATGCTACAGCTACTCTAACAACTGCTGACACAATTGACGGTAATACTGGTACAGATACTATTTACCTAAATAACAACACATCTCCTGGAGGTGCTGATGGAACTGGTAATGCTTTATCTGGTGGATCTCAAGTAACATTGAATGCTAATCAAAAAGGTATTGAAAATATCGTAATTAACGACTTAGCTGCCGATTATGCTGGTGATATTGACATTGCTATTTCAGATGGCGTCTTAGATGCTAAATGGACTATTGATGGATCAACTCTTGATGTTGACCCAACAAATGAAGCAAATGGTGAAACACTTAAAGTTGTTAACAGTGATGCAAACACAGCTGTTTATGTAACAGGTGGTGCTGCTAGAGATACAATTACTGGTGGTGGTGCTGCTGACTCAATTGTTGGTAATGGCGCTATTGACTCACTAACTGGTGGTGGCGGTAACGACACAATCGAAGGTGGTGCTGGTAATGATGTGATCGAAGGTGGTGCTGGTGCTGATGATATCAGAGGTGGTTCTGGTAACGATACTATTAAAGTTACAAATGGTGCTGCTAATTGGTCTGATTTCAAAACGTCAGGCGGTGTTGAAACTGTTGATGGTGGTGCAGGTACAGATACATTAACATTTGATTCAGGTGGCAATCATGCTCTTACACTGACAGCTCCGGAATTATCAAAACTAACTTCGATTGAAGTTATTTCAGTTGTTACTGGATCTGGTGCTGCTTCACTAACATTTGGTAATGAAACATTTGAAAACTTAGGCGCAAGCTCGATCTCACTATTAGGTAATAGTGGATCTGGTGTTACAACATTTGATGGTTCAGCTGTTAGCAATGGTTCTTTCTTAGTTATTAATAATGGTACAGCTAACACTGATGACAAATATGTTGGTGGTACTGGTGATGATATCTTCAGATTTGGCGTTACTACAAACGGTCTTGACGGCGATGATACTGTGACAGGTAATGGTGGTAGTGATACTATCCAGCTTGATGCAGCTGCTGCTAATGTTTCAGCAACAGTTGATTTATCAACGCATAGTGTTGAGAATGTAGTTGTGTATTCAGGTATTACTGGTGTTGAAGCTGGTACAGTTACTCTACAACTTGATGAAAATGAAACTGCAGCTCTTAATGCTTACACAAGCCCAGGTTTAAATATTGATTTATCTGCTGCTGTTAATCCAGGTATTGCTGGTGCTGTTGTTAACTACACTGAAGATGGTAATAATGGCGTTGAATATTCAAACGACGATATCACAGGTGAGTTAATTAAAGCTCCTCTAACAATTACAGCTACTGGAAAAGCCGATACAATCATGGCTTCTGCTGGTAACGATACTATCAATGCTACAAATAGTATCTTAACTGCTGATATATTGGTTGGTGGTGACGGTAATGACACTATTAATGCTGGTTCAGCTGCTGATAAAATTGGTGGTGGTACTGGTAACGATGTTATTGATGGCGGTGCTGGTAATGATACAATTTTCGGTGGTGCTGGAAATGATAATATTACTGGTGGAGATGGATCTGACAGAATTGATGCTGAAGGTGGTTTAGATACAATTACTCTTGGCCTTGGAACTGATACACTTGTATATGATGCAGCTGCAGATTCTTCTGGATCATTAAAAGATGTGGTTACTGACTTTAATCAATCAACAGTTAATGCAGTTACTGGTGTTACAGTAACAGCTGGTGATAATATCGAAGTTGCATTTGGTACTATTACAGCTACAACATGGACATTGTCTGATAAAGGCGATGTTGCAAATGGTGGTTTAGCTGCTGCTGCGATTGATGGCGTTCAAGGTTCATTTGTATTTGCTGATGATACCTCAACTATCTATCTTGATTTCAATGGTGATGGCTTCCTTAATACAGCTGACTTACAAATCACTGTAACTGGATTAACATCATTCCATAGTAATGATATCAATGCGAGTGTTACTGCAAGTAATAGTTCTTCAACCCTAACAGGTGGTGCTGGTGATGATACAATTACAGGTGGTACAGCTGCTGACTCAATTTACGGTGGTATTGGTAACGATACATTAGCTTCTGGTAATACTGGGGCTGTTGCTGATAAAGTTTATGGTCAAGCTGGTAATGATACTTTATCAAATGGTACTGGTACAGCTGCTACAACACTTGATGGTGGTACTGGTAATGATACACTAACAGGTTCAGATGTTGCAGATCTTGTTTTAACTGGTGGTACAGGAGATGATGTATTTGATCTTGAACCAGTTGATACTGCTGAAGTGCATAATATTACGGACTTCGAAGATGCAGGTGCTGTTGTTGGTGATGTTATTAAGTTAGATGCAGATAATACAACAGTTGGAACTGCTGCAGGTGGAACTCTAGTAATTGGTACTATTACAGCAACTCAAACTACTGAAGAAACTGCTTATGGTGCGTTTGCGACAGGTGCGTCAAATACTATTGACCTTCTTATTGTTACAGCAACAAATGCTGCTGGTACTCTAGCAAGTGATACTGCAAATGGTACTAATTTACTTACTGACTTTATTGTTGATCCAGCTGCTGGTGTAACAGTTGCTGCGGGTGCTAAGTTCTATATCTTGGCTTATGATGCTGGTAATGCTTATCTTTATTATGCAGAGTCAGCAAATACTAACCTTGTTGCATCTGAGATTTTACCAATAGCAAAAATTGATACTATAACAGCTAATGCATTGGTTGCTGACGACTTTGTACTCGGCTAAAATTTTATAAATATTGAAAGAAGGGAAGCTTATGCTTCCCTTTTTTTTTATTTTTTTCTATTACATATTTAATAGATGCTTTAAAAATATTCTTATAAGTTATTTAATAAGATAATTGTTTATAATATTTATAATTTAAAATTTAAGATATTTTTATGAAATTAACTATTGATCAAGCATTACAAAAAGGTATTGCCGCACATAAAGAGGGAAAGCTTCAAGACGCTGAAAGTTTTTATAGATCCATCTTGAAATCGGAACCAAAGCATTCAGATGCTAACCATAATCTTGGTGTTTTATCGTTTTCGATGAATAAGACTGTTGAGGCGTTACCTTTCTTTAAAATAGCCCTAGAGAGTAATCCAAAAATAGAACAATTTTGGCTAAGTTATATTGATGCTTTAATTAAAGTAAACCAATTTACAAATGCTATAAAAATCCTTAAACAGGCAAAAAAAAATGGTTTCACTGGAGAAAAATTTATTATTTTGGAAAAAAAATTATCTACTACAAAAATAAACAAAAATGTTAATGACATAAACCCATCTAAACAAGAAATTAATAATTTACTAGAACACTATCAAAAAGGAAGATTTGCTGATGCCGAAGATTACGCAATTTCCATTACGAATAGATTTCCAAAACATCACTTTGCTTGGAAAATACTCGGTACTATATATTTAAGCACAGGTAGAGCTTCTGAAGCTTTAGAAGCTAATCAAAAAGCTATAGCGCTATCTCCAAAAGATGCAGAAGCGCATAATATTCTTAGTATTACATATAAAGAACTTGGAAAATTAGAAGATGCTAAAGTAAGTTGTTTACAAGCTATTGAGTTAAATCCTAGTTTTTTCCAAGCTCACAGTAACTTGGGTAATATCTTGAAAGAACTTGGTAAATTAGAAGAAGCTAAATCATGTTATTTAGAAGCAATAGAGATAAATCCAAATTTAGCTGAGGCTCATAGTAATTTAGGTAATGTTTTTAAAGAATTGAATAAATTACAAAAGGCTCAAGCTAGTTATTTACAAGCTTTAGAAATAAATCCAAATTTAGCTGAGGCTCATAGTAATTTAGGCGATATTTTTAAAGAATTAGGAAGATTAGAAGAAGCTGAAGTAAGTTGCCTAAAAGCAATAGAGTTAAATCCTAATTTAGCAGAAGCTCATAATAATCTTGGTGTAACTTATCAAGAACTAGGAAGATTACAAGAAGCTGAAGCTAGTTGCTCAAAAGCAATAGAGTTAAATCCTAATTTAGCAGAAGCCCACATTGCTCTTGGCATTATACTTAAAGAATTAGATAAACTAAATGAAGCTGAAATAAGTCTTGAGAAGGCAATCAAATTGAAACCGGATATGTTATCAGCAATTGATCATATGGGTGATTTAATGCAAATGCTTGGTAGATTTGATGACGCTGAGACTTACTACAAAAAATATATATCGATCGCGCCTAATAATAATTCTCTTACGAAGAGTATGGCTTCGAGGCTTCTAGCCCAAGGAAAACTTGAAAAAGCTCTGAGTTTATTTGATAGCTATGGCACACCTGAGTCTAGAAGTAGATCCATTGAGTGTTTATACGCTTTAGGAAAAACTAAAGAAATTTACAAGAGAATTGAGGAAAATCAAAAATTAGATGAAAATAATATTGGAATTGCTGCTTTTTCTACATTTATAGCTCAAGCTCAAAAAAAAGATACGGTAAATAGATTTTGTAGAAAGCCATTAGATTTTTTACATATTTCTAACCTTTCATCTAAGTTAGAAAATTCTAATTTTTTTATAGAAAACCTTATCAAGGATTTAAAAAATCTTGGCGCAATATGGAACCCACCTAACCAATCTGGCAATGGAGGGTTTAAATCTATAGGTAATATATTTGAGTATTCGAATTCAAATATAGTAACTTTAAAAGAGATTATTTTAAAAGAGATAGATATATATTATCAAAAATTTCAAAACAAGAAATGTACGTTTATTGAAAAATGGCCGGTTAATAAAAATATAACGGGCTGGCATATTATTCTTAAAGAGGAAGGATATCATAATTCTCATATACACCCTGATGGTTGGTTAAGTGGTGTTATTTATTTGAAAGTAGTTCCAACGCTTAATGAAAATGAAGGTGCTATTAAATTTGATTTAGCTATTCCTGATTATCAAAATCTTAACCTACCTAAAAAAATTCATAATCCTCAAATAGGTGATATAGTTTTCTTTCCTTCATCCTTGTACCATGGAACTGTACCTTTCTCTACGAACACAGAGAGGATAATTGTTTCTTTTGATTTAAAACCGGATAATTGAGATGGAAAAAGATATTAGCAATTTATTAAAAAAAGCAATTACTTATCATCAAAAAGGGGATTTCACCCAAGCAGAAAATCTTTATAGAGAAATTTTAGAAATACAACCCTCTCATTCTGATGCAAATCATAATATAGGTATTTTGGCTGCAAGTGTTGGTAAGTTCGAGATGTCAGTAACTTTTTTTGAAAAGGCAGTAATTAGTGATCAAAAAAAAGAACAATATTGGGTTAGTTTAATTGGATCACTGATTAAACTTGGTAAAATACATAAAGCACGTGAAATATTATCTGCAGCTCTACAAGAAGGGTTTAGTAGTGATAAGATTAAGCATGCCTCTTTGATATTGAATCCATCAACAAAACTTGATTTCTTTTATGATTATTTAAAATCAATAGGAGTTTTTAATTCTCAAAGTAACACCATACTGAATGGTGATGGAGAAACAATCCCTCTTTTGACAACTAGTTTTTTATATTGGTTTGAGACTAAGAGTTGGCGTTCAATGAAGCTTCTGGAATTTGGATCAGGAGGCTCAACATTATATTTTTCTAAATTTTTTAGATCATTAACATCATTCGAGACCAATAAAGATTGGTATGAGGAAATTTCATCGAAAGCGCCAAAAAATGTAAAGGTAATTAAAGTTAAATCTATCATCGATTCTTTAAAAACAAATATTATTGAAAATATTAATAATTTTGACGCAATATTGATTGATGCAGGAGAAAACAGGGCTAAAATAACTCGATGGTTAGCTCTTAATAATTATAAGGGAATTATTTTTTTTGATAACTCCGATCATTATAGAAATAGCATTAGTATTCTTATTGATAATGGATTTATAGAAATTCCTTTTTTTGGATTGAAACCAATTGAAGATTGTGTTTCATGTACAAGTATTCTAATGAAACCTTCAACGCTAAAAAATATTTCAAATGGTGATTGGATATCTCTTCCTAAGCTTAGGAAGGAAATGTCCGATAATATATGGGATGATGAAAGTATTTAGAATATTATAATATTAAGTTCAGATAATTTATAATATGTATAATAATAAATTCTCCTTTTTTTACATTCTTTTAAATTTTTCTATATAAATATTACTATGACAAAAACTTTTTTACATGTTGGCTGTGGAAACATGACTAAAGAAGGCACTACACCTGTTTTTAACACTGATGAGTGGAAAGAGGTACGAGCTGATATAGATGAAAATGTAAATCCTGATATTATTGCCTCTATGACAGATATGTCTGCTATTAATGACAAGAGTTATGATGCTGTATATTCATCACATAATATTGAACATTTATATGCTCATGAGGTACCTACTGCAGTCAATGAATTTAGTCGTGTTCTTAAGAAAAATGGATTCTTAATTATTACATGTCCCGATCTTAAATCTGTTTGTCATCAGGTCTCTAAAGGTAATTTAACAGGCAAGCTGTATGAATCTCAAGCTGGTCCTATAACTGCAATTGATATACTTTATGGTTTAAGGCCAGCATTAGCAGTTGGTAATTATTATATGGCTCATAAGGTTGGTTTTACTGCAGATCTTTTAAAAGATACTCTTACTCAATTTGGTTTTCAGCAAGCAATAGTAGCTGCAGTTCCATCAAGATATGTATTGTGGGGTATTGCAACAAAAAATGATAAAATTGACTCATTAGAACTTTTTGAAATTTTAAAAACACATACTGATCTTTTGAAAGAAACAAAAGTATCAAATCAATAATTACATGAGCGATAAACCTCAAAATAAATCACATAAACTTTTTTCGATATATTATGAGAATGATGGATTTAATATAAAGGGTGATAAGTTAATGGGAAGACAGGCTGCAGGTTGGTCTTTCCTTAAATCAATTATTTTATCAAAAAGATATAAAACACTGGGAGTGTATTTAAAAAATGATAAACAGAAGCAACTATTAATAGATGATGTTAAAAGTGTTTTAACAAAAGATAATGATACAATTGATTTAAGAAGTTTTCCTTATATGGAGCCAAACCTCACTGCAGAATTTGGAGGGATTCAATTTCCAGGTCCTAATATTATTGATTATGCTAATCATAGAAGTTTTTTCGGTCATGAAAGATATAGTCTTTGTGGTATTACTCATACAACGGCATCGTATGAAGTTATGAGGTCATTTTCAGACCTTATAACCGAACCTGTTATGCCCTGGGATGCAATTATTTGCACTTCACAAAGTGTTTTAAATACTGCTAATAAAATTATAGAGATTAAAAAAGAATTTCTTAAGAATAGATTAGATAACTCACAAATTGTTTTACCAAAATTACCTATTATTCCTCTAGGTTTAAATATTGAAGAATTTAATTATACAGATAAATATAAGAATGATTCACGATTGAAATTAAACATTAAAGAAAATGACATAGTTATTGCTTATGTTGGAAGATTAAGCTTTCATGCAAAAGCACATCATTTACCTATGTATATAGCTTTAGAAAATATAGCTAAGAATTTAAAAAATAATCAAAAACTTCATCTTATTCAAACAGGTTGGTTTGCTAGTGATTTTATTCAAAATTCCTTTGTAGAAGATTCTAAATCAGTATGTCCTTCAGTTAATTGTATATTTCTTGATGGTAGGGATATGAATAATAAAAATTTAACGTTAGCAAGTGCAGATATTTTTATGTCATTAAGTGATAACATACAAGAAACTTTTGGTTTAACGCCTCTTGAAGCAATGGCCTCAGGTTTACCTGTAATAGTTTCTGATTGGGATGGTTATAGATCAACCGTTAGAGATAAAGAGGATGGATTTAGAGTTCCAACATATTCTCTTAGTAAAGGTTTTGGCGAAGAACTAATGTTTAATTATATGATGGGTTTGATTGATTATGATAATTATATTGGCGGAACAGTACATAAGGTAGCTGTAGATATCAATAAATGTATAGAGAAATTAGCATTGCTTATTAAAGATGCTGATCTAAGAAAAAAACTTGGGCATAATGGAAAGCAAAGGGCTAAAGATGAGTTTTCTTGGGATATTATCCTTGATCAATATGAAGATTTATATGAGGAACTCGATGATATACGTCTGAAAACATATAATAAATATATAAATGTTAAGGAAAAGTTATTACCAAGTAACCGATTAGATCCTTTTTTACTTTTTTCTGACTATCCAACAGAAATAATTAACGATAATACAAACTTTAAATTATCTCATACGATAAGTAATATTGAGCTAAGTGATATACTTGATTTTAATAGCATAAAATATACTGATCAAATTCCAGATAAAGATGAACTACTTAAGGTTTTTTCATTATTCAAAGAAAATAAAACAATGTCAGTTAATGAAATGATTACTAAAACGGAAATAGACAGATATAAAGTCTTTAACATTGTGGTTTTTTTATTAAAATATGGATATCTTGAATTTGTAGGGGAAAAGGATGAATAAAAAAAACATTTTATTTTTACATCAAAATTTTCCTGGTCAATTTAAACATTTGGCCCCAGAAATGGCAAAATCAAAGAGGTATAATGTTTACTCATTGTCTTTAGATTCTTCTAATACGCATTCTTTAGACGATTTAAATAATAGTTTAAAAGACATTAAACATTACAAATACAAAATTAAAAAAGGAAATAGCGAAGGCACTGCCAGGTTGGCTATTGAATTTGAGACAAAAATGATAAGAGCAAATGCTGTTCTTGAACGAGTTTTGAAGCTAAAAGAGGAGGGTTTAGAACCTGATTTACTTATTGTACATCCTGGATGGGGAGAGGGTTTTGTCTTAAAAGAAGTGTGGCCTAAAGCAAAAGTTCTAAATTATTTTGAATTTTATTATAACACAAAAGACTCAGATGTTGATTTTGACCTAAAAGAGGAGAACAGACCGGAATATGATATTGATTTAAGAACTAGGCTAGTAGCTAGAAATTCAACATTTTTATCAGCATGTAATCAAAGTGATATTATGATTAGTCCAACGAAATTTCAAAA
>CEQN01069801.1_pt1 | contig 11961 bp, 12 predicted proteins | sample 427011 | NCBI WGS metagenome assembly CEQN01 (sample SAMEA2621277, study PRJEB7988) | marine metagenome | biome: marine biome (ENVO:00000447); feature: deep chlorophyll maximum layer (ENVO:xxxxxxxx); material: "saline water (ENVO:00002010), including plankton (ENVO:xxxxxxxx)" | depth 120 m
GAGGGTAATTACGTCAGAACACTTTTGAAGATGGATTCTGTACAAACTCAAGATTTTGATAAAATTTTAGAAGCTAATCAAGAAATATTAATACATATGTTAACAAGAGTTTAATAAAAACTAAGAAGGTTATGCTTTGACGCTCAATAAAATACTTATAATAGGAAACCTTGGATCAGATCCTGAGATGAGATATACCCCCAACGGTAACCCTGTAACTTCTTTTACGGTAGCGACTAATAGAAGGTATAAAACTGCTGAAGGTGAAGATCGAGATGAAACCGAATGGTTTAGGGTCAGTGCATGGAATAGATTAGCTGAAAATTGCAATCAATTCCTTCAGCGTGGCAGTAAGGTGTATGTTGAAGGTAGGCTTACTAGTAGGACTTATGTTGGAAATGATGGAGAAACGAGAATCTCATTGGATGTAAATGCTTCCGAAGTTAGGTTTTTAGATAGTCGTAATTCATCTCCTCCATCCTCAGATGCGGGTGTTCAGTCTCCCTCGTCTGAAAATTCTGAAAATTTCGATGAATTACCTTGGTAATTTATATATATATTTAACAACTGACAATGGAGATATAAATTGACGACAAATAAACTAATTGTTAAAGATGAAAAATCTACTTATCAAAAGAAATCTCGTTCACGTTATTTTACAAGACGGAAATCATGTCAGTTTTGTGTTGACAAGACTAATTACGAAGGCGCAGGTGGAATTGATTATAAAGACACCGATAAGTTAAAGAAATTTCTTTCTGATAGGTTTATGATTGAATCAAGACGCAAAACTGGTGTTTGTGCGAAATGTCAGAGAATGTTAGCAAGGGCAGTAAAAAGAGCTAGGCAACTTTCTTTGATTCCATATACATCCTCTCATAAAAATTCTTTTGCGATCAATTACAAACCAAGGAGTTAAGAATAAATTTATAATCTTTCAGTGATTACCAACCATTTGGAAGATTTCAGTTTATTCTTTGATTTTTATCGTGTCAGACAACAAAACTTTTGATAAAAAATCTGATGTAAAAGATAAGCGTTATGCGAAGTTGCGTGATTCTGGATTAAAGAAACGCCAAAGATTAGTTATAACGGCTATGGTTATATCCATATTGGTAGTAATATCGACATTTGTTATTGGGTATATTATTGTTTTTGTTATGCCACCTAGAGAATTAGTCGTACGGGTAAATGATGTTGAATATACCAGAGGTGATTTGTTAGAACTTGTACGTATTGACCAAAAAACCACAGAATTTATGGGTGGCAAATTTGATGCATCATCTGTTGTTTTTGAGTCTCTGCAACAAACTGTAGAAAATGAAATCATTAATCAAATTGCACCTTCTTACGGAATTACAATATCAGAGGAGCAAGTTGATTCTATTATTGATGATATTATGCGACCTTCTGAGAGTGCTTCATTAGGTAAATCTGAAGAACAAATATTAAGAGAAACAAGTGAAAGGTATCTTGCATACTTAAATACTTTGCAAATAAGTGAAGAAAAGCACCGTAGTATTGTTAGAAATGAAGCAATTAGGGAAAGATTTAGACAATATATAGGGGACTCGGTTCCATATGTTACTGAACAAGTTTATCTCCATAGGATTATTACACCTATAACAAGTGAGATGGAAATTATGATTATCAAATTTGATGATCTGACTAGAGATGCTGTAGATCCTATAGAATTAAGAGAAGCTTATAAGTCTGTTGTAAGAGAGTTTTCTAGGGATAATTCTGAAATAATTAGGTTGGGTGGAGAGATTGGATGGGTACCTAGGAATGTTTTGTTGGATTATGAAAATTTATTTTTTGATTTAGTTCCAGGTGAATTGAGTGAGCCTATTCCTGATCCTAATAATGACGCTCAACTAATATTTTTTATGATCTCTGATCGTGAAGAAGCAAGAGAATTAGATCTTGAAACAAGAGATGAGTTAAAGACTAAAGCTTTACAAGATTGGATAAATATAGAACGTAAGTCGCATAATATTTATGCTGTGTTTAATTCTGATATATATAATTGGATATTTCAACAACTTAGATTAACTACAATAGAAAAACAGCCAACACCAGATCCATCTGGTCGCCTTTTAGAAGATGCAGGATTTTAAAATGAAAGAAATTAAAATAGCCCTATTAGGTCTCGGTGTTGTCGGTAGTGGGGTTGCTAATGCTATTAGTAATAAATCGGAATATATTAAGAAACATCTTGGGGTTTCATTATCTATAGAAGCAGTATTGGTAAGAGATACAAGTAAATCTAGAAATGTGTCTCTTCCAAATAATGTATACGCTACTTCTATTAGCGACATTCTTGATAATCCAGAAATAGATATTGTAGTTGAAGTTATGGGAGGAGAAAATCCCGCATTAGACTATATTATGCAAGCGATTAAAAAAGGTAAGAATGTTGTAACTGCCAACAAAGAAGTAATCGCTAAACATGGACCTGAAATTTTTGATGTTGCTAACAGTAATGGCGTAAGAGTTCTTTTTGAAGCTAGTGTTGCTGGTGGAACCCCAGTGGTTTCTCCATTGATGAGAGATTTGGTAGCTAACGACATTAAATCTATAAAAGCTATTATTAATGGGACTACTAATTATATTCTCACTAAGATGGCCAAAGAAGGATTAAGCTACAAACAAATTTTAAGTGAAGCTCAGTCACTTGGGTATGCTGAATCAGATCCTACAAATGATGTAGAAGGAATTGATGCTGCATATAAACTGGCTATTTTATCTATGATAGGTTTCCGTTCTACGATAAATATTAATGATATTTATACTGAAGGTATTACTAAATTAGAATCTAACGATTTTAAATATGCGTTTGAACTTGGATATGAAATTAAGTTATTAGCTATGTCTGAATTGAGTAAGGCAGGTATAACTGCTAGAGTTCATCCTGTTTTCATAGAACAAAATGAAATGTTAGCAAATGTAGATGGGGTCTTAAATGCAGTAGAAATTGAAACAGATTTGACTGATAAAGTGTTGTTTCATGGTCCTGGAGCAGGTTCTAATCCAACCACTAGTGCTATTATGGCAGATATATTTACTATTTCTAGAAATTTAATTGACAGCATACCAATGGTTGATCCTTTGAGATTTATAGAAACTAGGAAACTTGTTTCTATAAATGAATTAATTAGCAAGTATTATTTACGGATTGAAGCTAAAAATCAGCCGGGAGTACTTGGGGTTATAGCATCAATATTGGGTAAATACGAGATTAGTATTTCATCTTTTATTCAAAAAGAAGCTATAGATGGTGATAAATACGCAGAACTTGTAATTATGACCCATGAAGCAAAAGAAGAATTTATTAATAAAGCAACTTTAGATATTAAAGATTTAGATACAGTTAAAGGTGTTAACAATATAATTCGAGTTATTGATTAATAGGAGAATTATTATCAAAGAAGTAACATTTTATTATTGGAAAAAATGAACTATTTGTAGAAAAGTACGAGATGCTCTTGTGCCAGTAGTTGATTCACTAATTGAGCGAGATTTTTTTAATAACCCTTTTTCATTAGAAGAGATTACTGAGTTATTTAAAAATGTTGATGCTAAAGATTATATTTCTGTTAGGAGCCCTGCATTTAAAAAGTTAAATGTTGAATTGGCTCTATTGCATGATAACGAAATACTGAATATGATGTTGAAAGAGCCTAGGTTGATCCGTAGACCTCTTATTTTGTTTGGTGATAAATTGATTATTGGTACGGACAAATCGGCAATGTTAAATATTATTTAATTTTATAGGGACATTAATATGATAGATCTTAAGGATAAAATTGCAATTGTAACTGGAGGGGCAAGAGGTATAGGGAAAGGTATATGTGAATCTTTATCAATAGCTGGGGCCAATGTTATAGTTGCTGATTTAAATTTGGATGATGCTTTAAAAACTGTAGGATATCTTGAATCTGTGGGCTCAGGTGATAAATTTGCTATGTTTTTAGATGTAACGGATGACGCCTCCATTAAGGATATGGTTGAAAAAAGCATAAATGAATTTGGTCGTATAGATATTTTAGTTAATAACGCAGGGATCATTGGGTCAGGTAAATGGTGGGAGAGAGATATTCCTAATGATGATGACTGGGTTCATGTCCATGCTGTAAATGTAATGGGAATCTCGAAAGTTACAGGAGCTGTTTCAGCTTATATGAAAGATCGCAAATATGGAAAGATTGTTAATATAGCATCTATAGCTGGGAGGCAAGGTAGTCCTGATATGGCTCACTATAGTACATCTAAAGCTGCTGCTATTAGTTTGACTCAATCAATAGCATTGTCATTAGGACCTCATGATATTAATGTGAATGCTATTTGTCCGGGTTTATTATGGACCCCTATGTGGGAAGCTATATCAAAGAAAAGATTAATGCACGGAGTGTTTGATAGAACTTTTTCTGATATTGAAGACCTTAGTACTCGTGAATTTTTCGAACAGACTGTTGAAAAATGGATTCCAATGAAGAAAGAACAAACACCTGAAGATATAGGAAACTTGGCAGCGTTTTTAGCTTCAGATTTGGCTAATAACATAAATGGACAAGCTATTAATGTGGATGGAGGATTCAGAACTAATTAGATTTTGAGTCTTTTATAAACAAACATGGGATGATCGCGATTAAGCATATTATGCTACTTGCTATGTAAAAATTGCTAAATAAAGAAACCCCTACTTCTATTAGCGAATTTTCATATTCGTTAATTTGAGTTAAAGACATTCCTTGAGTTAAGTTGGTTTCAGGGATATTTATTCCTGAAAGTAAGTTTTGAAATTTCCCTGCTCCCCATACTGATAATGCAGCTATACCGAGTGCCATCCCTAAGAATCTACTTGCAATAATTAAACCAGATACGGTTCCCTCTAATGTTTTTGGGGCATTATTAATAGCACCCAGAGTTATTGGTGCTATTAATAGTCCGAAACCTAATCCAGCTAATCCTAAATGTATACTCATAAATGGATCTGCAATATCTTGAGTCCATGTACTCAAGAGCCAGGCAGAAATAGAACACAAGAGCATAGATGGAACCATTATGTAAGACAATTTATATCGTCGAGATAAGACTCCACCTAAAATTGCTCCAATTGCTATCATGATTGTCATTCGAGATAACATTAGTCCCCCGTCTAAATATGTTCCCATTAGTACGGTATTTGCCATTAGTGGTACTGTAACCATTATTATTATTAAACTCGATCCATAAAACACATTTACTATAGAAGCCGAAGATAAAGATATGTTTTTGAATATATTTATTGGAATGACAGGGTTTGCGCTATTTTTAGAGATTAAATAATACATAGTGATAGCTAATCCGCTTATGATCATAAATATTGCCATGAATGAATTCAGATTGCTGATTTCAGAGAATCCTATAATTAATGATGAAATAAATATTACTATTAATAAAGATCCTTTGTAGTCGATCTTTGATTTTAGTGGTGAAGTTGAGCGAATTGATATTAGGACGAGTGCTAATACAATCAAACTTATTGGAATATTAAGCCAGAATACCCATTGCCATGATAAAAACTCAGTTATTAATCCTCCATACAGAGGCCCCACCACAGCTCCGGCTTCTGCTGCTCCCCCGGCTAATCCAATTGGGATACCTCTTTTTGAGGCACTAAAGATGTCACTAATGATAGCAATAGATACTGGCAGTAATGCTCCTGCTCCTATTGCTTGTAATATTCTTGTTGCTATAATCCATTCAATAGTGTTTATTTTTTCAATTATCAGGTGATCACTATAATTATCAAATGAACCTGTTAATGCTGTTCCGATTGATCCAATGATAAATATTAACATTGCCAATGTGTAAATTTTTTTACGCCCAAATATATCTGAAAATCGGCCCATGATAGGCATTACAGCTACATAACCTATCAAATAACCTGTTATTGTCCATGCTGCTTTTTCTAATTCACCTATTCCTATTCTTAAATCTAACATTATTTTAGGCAATATAGTCACTACTACAGTTTGATCATCTGATGCAAAAAATAAACCTATAAGTATAGGTATTAATTGGACGTAAGGTTTGTTAGTGAAGTTGATCATTTTATTCCAATTGTAGTGATGAAATATTAAAAAGTTCATCAAATTTTGAAATCGTTAGTTTACGTATTATTTTAGGAGCATCATATCTAGATGCTTGTCCTGATATTTCTATTTTAAGTACGCGGTAATTGTTTTTGTCTATAGTTAATTTTGTTTCTAAAGAATTTTCTAAAGTTTCTTCTAATAAGAGTTTGAATATACTTGGAGAAATTGTTCCTTGTATTATGTAATTGCTTGTATCGGAATTATCAACAGTTGGTGATTCTATTTGGTTAATTGTTGAAAATAGAATTTCATTTAAGCCATTTACAGCTACTGAAAGTGGATTGGCATTGCTTTCGATGGATTCCCAGTTTTGGGTAATAGGGTTTATATAATATGATTCTGATGCTCTCTTTATATATTTAGTTTTCAAAACTATATTTCCGAATAGCAAATTACCTTCAATATATATTTCATCAGGGGAATTGATTCTTGCCGATGCTTCCGATAGGGTTAAACCCGTATTGCCTATACGGGTTCCTGTACCTGATGAGTGTTTTAAATCTAATTGATAAGAATTTATAAGACTCATCTCTTTTCTAGTATTTTCTAGAATTTCAATGGCAGACATGTTTTGTGAAGATAAATCTAATTTAGTGTTAGCTGAACACGATATAGAAAACACTAATAATATAATTAGTAAACTAGAGTAAACTAGGGTTAATTTTTTAAATAACATTTTATTATTATATCGTTAGGTTTAGACATAATAGAAAGGGCATGTTATTAATGACTAATAACATGCCCTTTCTTATTTATTAAGTTTTATAGTAAAACTTAATTTCTGCTTTTTACGTATAGTACTCCACCAAGTCCCATCATAACCAATGACAAAACAAACCCTATTTGGATCATCATCGAAAATAGAGGATCCCCAACTTTAGGAAGTCCTAGATTTAAAATATGATTGGATATTTCAAGAGCAGGTGCATCAGCGCCTGATGTTATATCCATAGTTGCCATTGACTGTCCAGCAGCATAAGCTTGAGCTGAACCACCTTCATTAGCAGATGCTGTTATAGAGCCACTATTATCAGCGTCCCAGCCATTTCTTGCTGCAGAAAGTTCACTAACAATTTGATTTACATGAATTTTTGCTATAGATACTTCAGATTGGGTAATGACATTGTCACTTGCATTAGTAGTTGCAGAATTAACCCAACTATTGATATTAGCTGTTACGGCCAATACAGCAGTTGAAGAAGCAGTTATTCCAAGATCGTCAGCTGCAACGGAAGCTGCAGTAGCATGAGCGTCAATTTTTGCTGTATCACCTGTTACAGATGAAAGAGATCCGATCATTGAATTAATATTACTGTTTATAGTTGCTGAATCTGATGATGATTGGGCAGCTTTTGCTGATACTAAAGCTGAATCTAGTGCATCGCTCACAGCATTAATATCATCCAACATTCCATTTATTTCAATGATTGCTGTTGAATTGACATGTCCTGCAAATGCAACTTCGTCACCTTGAGTTATTGTTACTCGGCTGTAGGTCGATATTAAGTTCGCTCCATCGTAACTTGATGATGAGCTATCAAATATCAATGAACCGGATCCGGTTGATTGGACAATGCCGTGGACAATGTCAGCTACAACATCAATGGAACCGATATTTAATACTTGCCTACCATCATTTGACTTTAAAGCAACTTGATAAGTCGATCCTTCTGAAGCAGGGGCAACTCCTGACAAATTAATGACAGCTGAGTCGCTCTTCGATTTATCTGTTTCTATAAGTACTTTTCCTACAATAGGTGATGCAGCTTCAACCTGCATAGCCATACTAGGTGCCACAAGAGTTAGCAGCACAATGGCCATAATTGCTATTATTTTGGTCCTGAACATGGCTTGTTCACCGCCTCCTTAAGACCAGTCATTTACGACTGACGTTAAATTTTAAATAAACATATGCAAACTAAAGACTACCACACTCACGTACTATATAACACTATATATGGCACGATTTAAGTAGCAAAATAGTTTTTTGGTGAAATTAGCTATACCTTTATTATTCAAAATACTAAACGTATAATCAAAATTTCTCACCTATTATACAATATTTTAATCAAATTAATAAATGTTGATGTATATATAATGGAAACTAACAACTCGATAAAGATTCAATTTGAAGAATCTGTGAAGTTTATGGGATTTAATAATACCGCAGATTTTATTGAAGATTTTTCAGAATACCAGAGATTAATTTTAGAATGGAATTCTAAAATTAATCTCATATCTCCAAATGCAGTAGACAACATTTTTGAAAGACATTTTTTGGATTCCCTGTCTGTTAATTTAGTTAATACAATATTTAAGGGCAATTCGAATATGGATTTTATGAAACTTCTTGATGTAGGTACTGGTGCTGGTTTACCAGGGATACCTTTGAAAATAGTTATTCCGAAATTGAAATTAACATTACTAGACGCAACATCTAAGAAAATTGATTTTTTAAAAATTGTTTGTTCTGAATTATTGTTATCAAATGTTGATCTTGTACTTGATCGTGCCGAAAGTGCTGCCCATTTGAAACCATATAGAGGTAATTTTGACCTAGTTGTTTCTAGGGCAGTTGCTGATTTAAAGATTCTTGTTGAATTTATGATTCCATTTTGTAAAACAGGTGGAGTTATCGTAGCAATGAAAGGGAAAAAAGCGGAACAGGAAGTTCGAGAAGCCTTGCCTGCAATTCGTGCTTTGGGTGGAGATAATGTAGAAATAATTGACTCTTCAGCTCATTATCCTTTTTTGAAAGGGAAATTAGTAATTATTCGTAAAGTTACAGAAACGCCTTCTAATTATCCCAGAAGGGTTGGGATTCCATATAAAAGACCTTTAACTGGCTTGAGTTGATGGCCGCCTAACTGTATCTTTGTGAACGCGAGTAGTAGGTCTAAAATCAGGGGATTGTAGGATTTTTAATGATTGAGATTAAAAATAGAGTTTTTTCCTTTCCCACATTATTGTCTTTTATAGGGGCAATCGCAATAATTTATTTTCTTGCTGAAGGTTTTGAGTTGGATTGGGAATCAACTTTAGAGAATATATCTAATATGAACATATCTTTGTATATTCTTGCTTTGTTTGTTTATTACATAAGTTTTATTTTTAGAGGATACAGATGGAAAATTTTAGCTACTAATGCTCTTTTAATTGATGACACAAATCAAACGATTCCTAATAAACATTATATTCCTAGTGTTATGTCATGTAGCCTGCTTATTTTAAGTGGCTGGTTTCTTAATGCTATAGCGTGGTTAAGAATGGGAGATGCTTATCGAGCGTGGGCTTTTGGAAATGATACAGGGAAAGGATTTTCATGGGGTATTGGTACTTTATTAGCTGAACGAACTTTAGACATGATGGTCCTAGCAGTGTGTTTGTTTCTTGCAATTGTTGGGATATCTATAGATCGTTACCATGAAACCTTTATATATATTTTAATCGCGGCAATTTTGATGGGAGCCTTTTTGGTATCCATTATGCTCTTCATATTTTTTTATGGAGGTCAATTTGCTGACAAATTACCTTCGAAGCTTAAGAGAGGGTTTATAAATTTTAAAATAGGTACGAGTGGAGGATTTCATCGTATTATTACGCTGACATTTTTAGGGTTATTAGGATGGGTTATGGAAATGATTAGGTTTTGGATAGTAGTCCAGGCACTAGATTTAGAGTTAACTATTCCGATGGTTGTAGTAGTTTCTTTGGGAAATGCTATTTTATCTACGATTCCGACTCCTGGAGGATTAGGTGTTGTTGAGCCTGGAATAACAGGTATGTTAATGTTTGAAATGTCTGCAATTGATGCTGCATCCGTTGCGCTATCAGATAGGTCTATAACCTATCTTAGTGTCATTCTTTTTGGTGGGATAGCTTTTGCTTTGAGACGCTTTATTCGGTAATAATAGATTGAGTGAATTATTCAGTGTTACTTTGATTACGAGGGAAAAATATGACAATAGATTCTAAAGATATTAGTTTGTTGAAACATAAATCTGCTGCTATCAGTTTAGGCCCAGATAGAGCACCTGCAAGGTCTATGTTGAGGGCTGTTGGGTTAGGGGATGATGATATGGAGAAACCCTTTGTTGCTGTTGCAAATTTGGCTAGTGATGTAACTCCTTGCAATGTTCATCTTACTCGTATTGCGGAGAAGGCTAAGCAAGGTTTATGGAGTGCTAACGCGGTACCTTTTATGTTTGGAACGATAACTATTAGCGATGGAATTTCTATGGGTACGGAAGGAATGAAAGGTTCGTTAGTTAGTAGAGAAGTTATTGCTGACTCTATTGAAACAGTGTGTTTTACTGAAGGAATGGACGGATTATTGATCGTTGCAGCTTGTGATAAAAATATGCCTGGAGCAATGATGTCGATGGCTCGTCTCAATATCCCATCAGTTTTTGTTTACGGTGGTGCAATATTGCCTGGGTCATATAGAGGAAATGATATCAATATACAAGATATGTTTGAGGCTGTAGGATCTTATGCTAAGTGTCAGATATCTTTAGATGAGTTGATTGACATGGAAAGGGTTGCTTGTCCTGGAGAAGGAGCTTGTTCGGGAATGTTTACTGCTAACACGATGGCTTCTGCTATAGAGGCTATGGGTATGTCTATCCCGGGAGCTGCTTCAATACCTGCTGTAGATAACAGGAATTTAACTGTAGCAGAAGAGGCTGGAGTGCACGTTTATTCGATGCTTGAAAAAGGTATAAAGCCTAGGGATATTATGACGCGCAATGCCTTCGAAAATGCTATTAGGCTAGTATTATCTATGGGCGGGTCAACAAATTCTGTTCTTCATTTACTTGCAATAGCACATGAAGCAGAGGTTGATTTAACAATTGATGATTTTGATATGTTGAGTCGAGATACTCCATATCTTACTGACTTAAAACCTGGGGGTAAGTACGTTATGTCAGATATGGATAGGTCCGGTGGTGTTCAAGTTGTTTTAAAGGAACTACTTGATGCAGGGTTGATTCATGGTGATGAAATGACAATAAACGGTAAGAGTATAGGAGAAAACCTAGAAACTGTTAAAACTAAACCAGATAACAAAGTTATATTTTCAATTCCCAATGCAAAGAGCTCAACAGGTGGTTTAGCAATCTTAAAAGGGAATTTGGCTCCAGAAGGTGCTGTTATGAAAGTGTCAGGTACTTCTCACCATGAACATGAAGGTCCTGCAAAAGTTTATGATGGTGAAAGAGCAGCATTTGAAGCAGTAACCAATGGGGATATTGTTGATGGAGATGTAGTAATTATTCGTTATGAAGGTCCTAAAGGAGGACCTGGGATGCAAGAAATGCTAGCTGTGACAGGGGCTGTTATGGGCGCAGGATTAGGAGAATCCACCTTATTGATCACAGATGGAAGATTTTCCGGAGCTACAAGAGGCCCTATGATCGGCCATGTTGCTCCTGAGGCAGCTGTTGGAGGACCTATAGCTTTAATAAAGGAAGGCGATATCATTTCGATGGATGTTAATTCAAGGCAACTAAATGTTAAAATATCTAGTGAAGAGCTCGAATTAAGAAGGAAGCTGTGGGAGCCAAGAGAACCAAATTATAAAAAAGGTGTTTTGGCGAAATATTCTAAATTAGTTTCTTCTGCATCTATTGGCGCTGTAACTAATTGACTGTAAATGATTGTTTTTGGAGTTTTTTAATTGATTAAACAGATATTTTTGCTAGTATCTTTAATATCATTACTCATTACGACATATATGATTTTTATATGGGTTCCTACAGAATTAAATTTAGGGATCTCACAGAGGATTTTTTACTATCATGTACCACTAGCTTGG
>CEQN01180472.1_pt1 | contig 11932 bp, 30 predicted proteins | sample 427011 | NCBI WGS metagenome assembly CEQN01 (sample SAMEA2621277, study PRJEB7988) | marine metagenome | biome: marine biome (ENVO:00000447); feature: deep chlorophyll maximum layer (ENVO:xxxxxxxx); material: "saline water (ENVO:00002010), including plankton (ENVO:xxxxxxxx)" | depth 120 m
AACAATAAATTTGTTTATACAAATTATTTTCGCGGAAAAGGAGAAAAAATGGCATCCGCGCCGATTGCATTTCACATTTCTAATGACAGCGTTATTGCAAACGACAATCCTGACCAAGATCATCAGGCGTTTTTGGCAGACCAAGCCTTGACAGGTAACTCTTTGATCGGGAATTGGTATAGAGATAAATATATGTCCCCCGACGTTCTCAAATACGTTGACGAAGATATCCCAATGTCGAGACAGGATGTTGAAATGTCTCTTTTGCTAAGGTCTTTTGTACAGATACAAGGGGCGTCTATACACTGGCTTGTCACGCAAGACCAATTTGCAAGAGGCTGGACACATCAAGAAATGGCAGAATTGAAAGCCATGTCACTGGCATCACAATCTGGCGATGGTCGGTTTCTAATCGCGCTTTTAGGTTTACTCAATTACGACCTTATCGTACATGAAACCAAAACCCCACCCAAGCATATTAATCACAAGCGGTTTGGTCGCGTGGTTCCTAAAAATGAATATAAGGTGGTGGAAATTAAATTGCCAAAGCCTCGCGGTAAGAGAATCTACGAGAAAATGTTCACAGGTCAGGGAAGTCCAAAAAAAGAACATTGGCGGCGTGGGCATTGGCGAAAATTAAAAGATCGTTTTGGACGTATCAAAAAATGGGTTTGGATCGGCGAGATGAAGGTTGGGAATCCAGCCTTAGGTACAATTGTTCACGACTACCACTTACAAGGCTCGACAATCTCAAAGAAAGATGACGACCCAAACAAAAGACCGCCAACTCCGTGGTAAGATAAGGGGGTCAGAATCGGGGAGGCTTAACGGCTTCTCCGATTTCTTTATGTTCTGAACAATACCAAGTTTTACCATTATCAAACGAATAACAGGCAAGGGTAGAACCGCAAACCTTACACTCATGGTTTTGATGAACTCGGGTTGTTGGTTTTTCCCACCTCTCTAGTTTTCGTTTTCTCGTTTTCCACCGCCCCATATTCTGATTCCATCAACTCTTTTATAGCTGCAATTCTTGACTTGAAACGCAAAACCAAAGATTGCCACTCTTTAGGTGTGCGTTCCATTCTCTTTAACTCTGGTAAAGGCTGTCGCCCCCATAAAAGCCGCTACAATACCCATGTTTGCTACGACATAGGTTGATAGCAATGATGTCACTAAAGGCACTCTTTGGTCTCCTATCAGCGGAGAAACCACCAATAAAATACAGACTGCGCTAGATATAACACTGACCCAACAGATCAACCGTTGCTGATCTTGCATCTTGTCTGCGTTTTCTAGCTTTACCATACGCTCTTCTCTGGCGATTTCATCATCAGTTACTATGCCATCACCATCAAGGTCGTGCTGTTCATATCTTGAACCGCGTTGTAATTTTTTCTGTGTCATTTCAAAATCACCATAAATAATCCAACAAAAAGACCGATTGCCGCAATAATAACAAATGCAACGATTGCACACTGTTTCATATTTTCTTCAAACTCTCTAGCCTCTTTTATTATTCTTCTACGTTCTGCGGCGGCGGCTTCTTTGGCCTCTTGGATGCGCTTTGCTCTTTCTGCCACAATACCACTCCATGTTCCATGACCGAATCTCAAATCAACCAGAGTTGCTACCTCTTGTAATTTTTCTTGAGCAAGACGAGCATCAATAACTTCCCTTGCGACGGTATCTACACCGAACTGGTCACTTAAACCAACGCCCCCAGATTTACGATTTCGCGCTTGCTGCGCTTGTTTTTCGCCAGTAAATAAATCATCAATAGAACTCGCAATGTCACGAATATCGCTTGCTGTTGATATATTTGATTTTATGAACTCGACACTTTTTTGAACAAGCGCAATTCCAGTTAGCACTTCAGCAACAACCATCAGATTACCTTTTTATTGGTAGCCCCGATGGACTGTAACTTGTCTTTTGACTAGCAGATTATATCAAGAAATCTCTGTGATGACCACAGGAGGGTCATAGGTTTCAAGAATCTTTTTCTTGATTTTATAAACAGGCGTTCTCGTTGCAATGCTTTTTACATCTTCTAAAATCTCTTTGCCATTATATGAATACATAAAATCACCAACGTAATGACCAATTTTCACGCCATTGACCATTAATGGAAATCGTGGCTGTAATCTTAGGTTGTCAATTTTACCTTGCGATTCAAGCAACGCTAATATCTTATAACGCTCAGCTTCTTTTTTAGAGTGAAAGGTAATACCATCAACGACTGTTTTTATCGCCCGATATTTGTTTTTGGAAATCGTTTGCCGTGACCGCACCATTTGTTTCTCTTTCAATATGATGAATATGTAATGGCCTTGGAAATCTATCGCCAGACAACCACTTCATAACCCCGCCATAAGAGCAACCAATCTGGTTTGCAAAATCTTTTGCTTTAATATTTCGCTTCAATAAATAATCTTTTAATAACATTTTTTTAAGTTATCAGCATTTTATTTTTGTGTCTAATCCCAATTTGGGGTTTACTTTATAGGTCATTTGATTACTATAACGATTATTAAATAACCTTAGAGGCGACCATGAATCATTTTGAAAACCACAATGTTATGCACCTATCGGCAAGCACCATCAATTTATTTATAGAACAACCCGCCAGATGCTTAATGAAGATTGCTGGCAAATTAGATGGCAGTGTTGGCGCATCTGCATGGCGCGGAACAGCGGTGGATAAAACCATAACCAGATGGATGCAAAACCCTGACCTTAAACTTGACGATTTAACATCAGAAGCGCAACGCTTATTTGACCTTGAATCAAAACAATCAAAAAATGAACAGCCAGAAGCCAAGCTAAAAAAAGAACGAGGCGACCTTGAGGCGTTCATAAAATCTGCAAAAAAATATTATACCGAATTATCAGAGCCATACGAATCTGCACAAGGTAAGGTAACGGTTATGTTGCCAGATATACCTGTGCCAATAATTGGTTATTACGATTTAAGATTGGGTGAAAAGGTTCGTGATATGAAAACAGGCAATGCTGTTAGTAAATTATCATTTGCTCACGCAAGGCAAGGATCAATTTACGGACACGCATTAAAAAGAGTGCCAGTAATTGATTACATATCTAAAAAAGGCGTTACTAGTTTTGAAATAAAAGATGTCAATTATCACATTCATCAATTCACCATTGCGGCTAAGGCATTAGAAAGAATTTTATCTTACAGCAACGACATCATTGAATGTTGTCAGCTTGTATATCCCGATCTTGACCATTGGAAATGGTCAGATAACGAGCGAGAAATCGCAAAAACCCTTTGGAGCATGGAGGCGACCAATGACTAAACAATTAATTTATAAACAAATTTGGGAAACATTCTCTAACATAGAATTTGATCCAAATGATGTTTCTTTTAATGAAGCCAAAAATAAACAAACTGGAGAAGTAACAAAATTATTCTATCTGAAATGGTCTGTAGCCTTGAGAATTTTGGCAGAGCATTACCCTGATTACGAGATTGAATTTGAGCGATTCGATCGTGGTGGGAAAGTCTACGATGTTATGTATTACCCTAATGAATGTTGTAGCGTTCATTGCACAATAACAATCAATGGCGTTAGTAGAAATATGTGGCTTGCGGTAACCAATTACAAACATGATGCAGTAACCAATCCCGATGCCAGAGATATCAGTGATTCTAAAATGCGGTGTATGGTCAAATGCCTTTCACTTTTTGGTTTAGGCAAGGAGATGTACGAAGGTTCTTATAAAGAGCCAGAATTAACAACAAGGGAAATCACAAATGAAAACCAAGCAAGTCAATAAACTTTGGAAGGGACGATTTGTTTCGGTGCGTGATTATGAAGTGCAAGCCGCAATCAAAAGAGGCGGTTTGCGCTTATTTCATAAAGAACAAATCATGGAGCTTTCAGTTGATGAATTGAAAGCATTAAAACCCACTGGTCAAAATCACCAATCTAAGTTTGGGGGTTCATATCAGCTTGTAGATATCACATGGAAGCCCCTGACCCACGATCCACGACAGGAGAATCTCATATGAGTAACAAATACGAAAATTCTGGCAATCTTTTTTCTGCCGCCAATACCGAAGTGGTAAGAAAAGGCGAGGTGGATATTGAAGGTTCTAACAATGAAATGTTGATAACAAAAACGAAAGCAAAGGACAAAAGCGGAAATCAGATAGAAATATTTGAGGGGTGGGTTAAAGCTGGCGGTCTTTATGTAAATAAAGAAATCACAGAAAAACATGGCTATAATCTTTCTGGCGAAATCATGGTTGGTTTAGAAAAGCTGATGATGTGGTGCTATAAGAGATTAGATAAAAATAACAACCCATACACCAGAGTTAGTGTTGCCCCAGCCAAGCCAAAAGAAGATAAGCCCGAAACGAAGCAGATAGAAAAGAAGGTTGATGACCTAGATGATGATATACCCTTTTAAATATGGCTAAACGATTTCGCATTAAGCCAAAGCGTTACGTAAATAAAAAACACATGGATTATATACACACGTTTCCATGCTGTTTACGGGCGTCTGGGGACTGTTTTGGGTCGGTGCAAGCGCATCATCTTATGAAACCTTGGGACGGTGTAAGAGGCATGGGGCTAAAGGCAACAGACCGCAACCTCATTCCGTTATGTCAGCGACATCACATAATGCTTCATAAGCGAGGCAATGAATTTGCTTTTTTTGAAGAAACAATGGGATTTGCAGATTACGGAAAGGTCACCGCCCAAAGATATTGGAAACAAAGCCCTCATAATGACGATGAGGAGGAATAAATGATCACAGATAATGATGTTGAAAAAGCGATTGATTTTCTAAGAGACAGTGCCAGAGATGCCGCGCAGTCAAAGGCCAATAGAATTTATTTAGACGAATTTAGAAAATCACTGAAGTCTATGATAATGAAAGAACACGCTGGCCTATCTATAGGCGCACAAGAACGCGAGGCTTATTCTGATCCGCGATATCTTGAACATCTTGAGGCAATAAAAATTGCCGTTGAACGAGACGAACACAATAGATTTTTAAGGGTCGCGGCAGAGGCTAAGATTGAGGCTTGGCGCAGTTTTTCTGCAAACCATAGAGCAATTAAAATTTAACGGAGGTAAAAATTATGTACGCAAAGCGATTGATCACCAAAACAGCCGCCTCAGAATATCTGGGCATGGGAACATCTTTATTTACAAAACTTGTATCTCAAAATAAATTGCCACAACCTATCAGGATAAGCGAAAGGCGTATTGTTTGGGATATCCAAGATTTAGATGATCACATAGAAACAATGAAAGAGGAAGCCGTACAAGAAACAAAACGATTATCTAACATGATCGAATCTGATACACTGTGATTTCCTCCCTTAACTTGGCCTCTCATCGGAGAGGCCATTTTTACAATTATTTTTCTGCCTAATATGTTGACATTAGAAAACATTGTGTATAGTTTGTTTTCTATAGAAACTAACGGAGGCCTAAAATGACCAAATGGACAACCGAAAAACTACAAAATGCTGTTTCAAACATTGTGATGAATCCAGAGCCAGAAAACGTGCAAACACAACTCATGGGTTTATCTTGGGACGAAACCGTTACCCTCAGTAAATTTATCGGACTGGTTGAAAATATAATTTATGATCGTCAAAAAATTTATGACGAGGAAGGTATAACCTAATGATGACACCTAATGAATTTCGTAATATCCGATCTAACATGGGGTTGAGCCAGAACGATCTGGCTTTACTTCTCGGGTATGAGGATAGGTCTACGATTTCTAATTTTGAAAATGGCAGGCGAATAATAAACCCACGGATTGAAAAATTAATACTGGCAATGTCAGCTCAATTCACTTCAAAGATAAAAACCAACGGAGACCAAAATGATTAATTGGCATAATGCACCCGAATATTCACATAAAGGCTATATCTACAAGCCAGAAATTGAACATGAAGATGAAGAAGGAATCCGCAAGGCAACCCACCATTTCATTAATAGGGTTGATCCACTTGACGTAATGGTATGCGGAGAACATACGCCCTATAGATGGATGACCATTGAGCAAGCCAAGGCATTCATTGATAAGATGGAGAGGGCAAGACAATGAATATTTTTCGATTTCTAACAATTCTCTGGTTTGCTTCTTTCTGTCTTGGGTTTTTAACCGCCTGTAGTTACAGCCCTGTCGTTGACTTGAGGGCGTCCCAAGATGACGCACAGTTATATCAAAGGGATTTGATGGAATGTCGTGAATTAGCGAAACAAGTTGATTATTCAATATTCCCAACAAACCATAAGGCTGTGGCAAGGTGTTTAGCTGGCAGAGGTCATAGCGTTCTTGATGACTTTGGCTCTAACAACAACCTTTCAATACTACATCATTTGGCAAGACAATAGAGAAAGAGGGCTTCGGCTCTCTTTTTTTATTTAACATTTTTTTAACTAATATTGTTGACATATGAAAACAGAAAGAGTAGTCTAACTATATTGAAAGACCAAACCACGGAGATAAACATGAAATATCAAATCCTTCAAAATACCAAAGGCGATAAATTGGCTAAAGAAAATCTTGATGCCAGAATAATGGGCGATTTATGCCCAATTCACTTTCTTGCAAATTACGAAGTTGTTGCAGATATTGAGGCATCAAACCTTGATGAGGTTTTTGAGATTAGCAATATCGGACTAGAATCAAAAATCACCAGACATCAAAAAATGCACAGCGTTTCTGTTGGCGATGTTATTCGCACAGATATCGGTCAATGTTTTGTTGTTAAACCTATTGGTTTTGAAAGGCTGGGGGCATAAGCCCTCAGTCTCTACTTACGGAGGCGACCATGAATATAGAAGAACTTGATTCAGAAACCCTAAAAAAGCTAGGGCTGAAAAAACCAAGAACCAAAACGTTTACTGCTCAACACGAGCGTAGATATGCAATCAAGGTTCTCAATGTAATTTCCGAACTATCACAATCAGAAAGAAACAGAGTTCTAAGACGCGCCATTCAAATGAATGACGTTTAATCAGGCGACCATAAGGAGATGAAAATGGACGGCAATATCAATATTTTGAAAAATGAATGGGACTTCCCAGTTGACACCTATAATCTATGGGCGGTTTCTGAAACAGAAAACAAACCAGATGTCGAGGTTCCACCACAGATGTCTAGGGCTATCGTTAGAACGGATACCAATAAGGTCTTAGGTGTACATGGGTCTAAATATACCGCCATAAAACATGACGATGTGGTGAACAGTATACTGGATGCTGTAGCAGATGCAAAGGTATCAAAAGACATGGATTGTAAAATTGATGTTTTAGAAGATGGCGCAAAAATGCGAGGTAGTATCTTGTTTAATGATTTGGTCATTGAGCCAGACGTTGGCGATTATGTGAGGTTTCAGGTTCTGTTTTACAATTCGTACGATGGCTCTTGGTCTTTTCAGCAATCAGCCAGAGGGTTTCGCCTATGGTGTAAAAATGGTTGCGCAGATACAGACACAATAGCCGAAACAATTTCTAAACATACAAAGGGCATATCGGTAGAAGCCTCTGCATCTAAGATAACCGCTGGTGTTGATGCCTTCTTTAAGAAAAAAGAAATATGGCAAGAGTGGATGAAAACACCTGTATCAAGACAGATGGCAGAAGAGTTTTTTAAGGCCACCCTTTGCAATATCAAAAGCAAAACATCTACAATTAGATGGAATGAGTCTCGCCTTAATACATTGATGAGGCTTTGGGATGATGATTCTAATAAATTAGGTAAAAACAAATGGGCTTTGTATAACGCCATGACATATTGGGCATCACATACAGAAGATACCTTAAAGCCACATAATACATCAAAGGCAAGAGATTCAATGATAAGTGAGGTGTTGACAAAGCCAAGTTGGGAAAACACCAAACTTATTGCGGCATAATATACTGAGGGGCAAAATGCCCCTCTTTTTTATTCATGGAGATTCAAATGTATATCGCTGTTTACTATAAAAATGAGGCGGTATTTGTGTGCAAAACAGAACACAAAGAGGCCGCAAAAAAAGTACTAGATCACTGGCACAAAAAATCTTTAGAGATAGATAACGTCAAGATCGTTGAACTGCAATTTGACCCTTTTGCCGTTGGAACGTATCATTAATAACGGAGGTTATAATGGCTACTTACCTAATAAAACCAATTAAAATTTTCAGTATCTTAGTATTATGTTTCTTTGCTATCTTGTTTTTTGAATGGATTATAATAAACGCTGTACTTGGTTGCGTCAGCATGGATACAAGTATATGGCAACAAGAAGGACATTGTTTCACAGTATCACAGTTGATAGGAGTGTAAGATGGGCATGGCGATACCGCCCAAAGGGGCAGAGCGAGAATTGGGCGTTATGTCTGCTTTTCAGCTTTCACAAGATGACTGTGACAAGATAATCAATCTACACACGGATTCACAAAACCCTCACAAAACTGGTCGAATCCAAACACATAATTCAAATGTTGTAGATATTAAAACACGCGATACTGATATTTGGGTGATACATGAAAACAACCAATGGGTTGATGCCTTGATTTGCACTGCCGCTATAACCGCCAATGATCAATTTAAATTGAATTTGTCAGGGCTTGTTGAACGACCACAATTATTGAAATATCATGCACCATCTAGGGGATATGATTGGCACACTGATATTGGACACGGAGACCACTCAACACGCAAGATAAGCATATCTATAATTTTAAATGATGGTTATGAGGGCGGTGATATGGGTTTTTTCTCTACTGGCGAAACCTTGATAACGCCTGATAGGGGAATGGCTGTTTGCTTCCCCGCTTTCATGCCTCATCGTGTAACACCAGTGACAAAGGGTACAAGGTGGTCATTGGTTTGTTGGGTATCTGGCGATCCCTTTCGGTAAATGCTCTTTTTCTACCATCAAGCCAGCCAAAGTAACAAGCCTATCTTTTTCACGCATACCCTTTTCCGTGATGTTTAAAGCCCCACCAGAGCGGTTTACGAAACCTTCGCTTATCAACCCACATAAAATAAAGTCATACGGCTCTCTGCCGCTTAAAACGGCGATAAGGCCACCAAGCCGAACATTCTGGATATTTGATAACCCTGTGCGGCTCTTTTTTCCTGACATTACTTGCGGAACCCTTTTATCCCGCGTATCCCAAAACTTGCACCGATTGAAGCGTACATCGCCCACTGAAACCACTCTGGTGTACGAGAAAGAGCCGCAAAACCTTCTTCAACATACGGTTGTGTAAACGGAATAAAGCACATAGCAATTATGACTATAAAGAGAATGGTCCACGCTTCGTCTTTCCATGAGTTGTCTGATGCTTGCGCCATTATCTTTTCCCACCCCGCTTCATGGGTGGCGGCGACCTTCATTACTTCTGCCTCTGCTTCTGCTTTTGCTTTTGCTACTGCGCCTTTCGCTTTGGTTTGCTCAACCTTTGACTCCATCCATGAGCCAGCAAGATTAGCTATCGGACCTATCAATGCCTGTATCATTCTATAATCCTCACGATATAATTTGTTCCGTCTGTATTTTTTGACACCTCCACGGTTTTATTTTCACATGAATAGCGAACAGCCGTTGATTTTTTGTAAAGATTGCGCTCAATGGTTCGCTTTGCCTTCAAACACTTAGCTATTTGTTCAAATGCTGTATGTTCTGCAACATCGCCAGCCATATAGAGTATCAATGTGATTGTCTCAATTACCACCTTTTGAATTCCTCATTTTTTCAATCTGTGCTTCAATATTTGTCAAACGCTTTTCAAAAAAATCTAAAGTCAGTTTTTGTTGTTGATCATGTGGAGCGCGACCCTCGTCTATCTGTTCTTGTAGTTTCGCTAGTTGATCTGACAAATGCTCAATCAACATAAACTGTTCGCTATCGGCTGGTAGACTGCCCATCTCGCCTCTAGGCCATTTGATACGAAATTCAGTATTCATGCCTAAATCTGTTTCCATCAAGATTATTTTATTCTCTATGGTGTTAAGGCGTTCAATCACACCAAAATATGCCCATGTCCCGACGGTTGCCGCTATCAGCAACGCAATCAAGTTGCGAATAGGCATGGCTAACTCAGTGTTTTCGCTCAACTTTGTTGCCATCACTCAACGCCCATAACTTGCGATAAACCAAAAACCTCCAAAATCATAAACGTGAAAAACAATAACAAAATACCACCAGCAATCAATTTTCCAGAAAAGTTTGTTGAACCTATTTTGATAGCAACAAACTCATTTCCTAATATCCGCAATACCAACTCAAAACTATTTTCACCTACAGTCATGGATATTGGTTTTTTCTTTTCTTCAGTCACAACGATCCTTCCCAGAACAATTTATGGGGAAACAATGCGCTCTCACCTGATAAAATTCATTTTCATAGGTTGCCTTCCACATATCTTCAGCTATCAAATAAAGACATTGCTCCTCTGTCATTTCTTGCTGTAAAGCGATTTGATTACCAATATACTGCCATTCAATTCCTGTGTGACCCCACATCGTAATTACAAGAATATAAGCCACCTCAACTGTGTGGTGGACATTAAACATTTCTTATATAATCCCTCTGATGGTTCTAAGGTCATCTAGGTTTTTTTCTTTTTTGCCGCCATCATATTCCCACGCATACCCACGGCTGACCATTTCCTGATTGATATTTGTAACGCCACACCAGATATTTCCAAGCATACGACCATATTTTCCATCTTTCTCTGTTGATACCCAAAGGTTATCACAATCAGCTACACGGCGTTCCAGAAATTCTTTTGCTTCTAACCCAAACTCTTTTTCCTCAAGGTCGGTTGTTCTGCTTTCTGGCGCATCAATACCAGCTAAACGCACACGCTCTTTTTTGGTTAGGTCAAAGCCTAAATCAATAATTATATCAATGGTATCCCCATCAACAACCTTGACCACCTCTTTGATTTTATATTCATACATAAATCACCTATGAACCATTACTTGCTCTGGGTTTACCTTTCTAATCTCGCAAATGGCCTTGTATACCGCACCTCTCTCGCCTTTAGGATTTGGGGGATTAGACATAATCCGATTTGCGAAATACAGACACCTATCAATATCGGCAAAAAAAGTATTACCACTTTGCAATGACCCCCCTAAAAAAATGAGAAGAACGAAAACTGTCTGCATTAAAAATCACTACTGTCCTCACCTGTTCTTATCATGCCAGCAATACGCTCTGACCTTGCCCCGACCTGTTTTGCATATTTGGAATCAAGCAATTCCTCTGCGGCGGTGTTGTAATCCCTACGCTGTAAACCAGCCAGCATTTTAACAAAGCCATGCAACCTTGGGATTCCCATGTTGAAAGCCAAATCAGCCAATGCACGTTGGCGAACCTCATCCAAATCACGCCACCAAGGAAACGCCTTATCAAGCTCGTTCTCAATTATGGTGATGTCATTAGTCAAAAGGTAATCAATCTCATCTTCTGACAACCCACGGTCTTTGAGGTTTCTACCTACCCCGATTGTCTCAATGCCAAGGTGGTCTTTGTATACCTTGCTCTCCACGCCCTCATGGAAGCGAATTTGCAAAATAAATCTGTTCTTGTTCATTTGTCTGCCTTCATCTCTAATCTGTCAAAAATTTTACCAAGCATTTCCTTGATATCACGAATATCATCTCTGTAATCATCGCGCCTTACATATGTCTCAGGCATGAGCGTTGACCAGTTATCCACTCGTTTATTCAGAACGCTAATTCTTTCCCACATGGTTTTGATAAAAAACCCAAGCAATAAAGTAGCGATAAACCACAAAACATTTGCTACTGAAATTTCTTCCATCACAACGCCTCCGTACAGGAAAACGTGATACCATATCTTGAAACTTCATTCGTATCCCAACCCAAATCAGCCGTGTCCATTCTAAACACCCCTTGGGCGGCGGTGTAAT
>CEQN01025102.1_pt1 | contig 11924 bp, 16 predicted proteins | sample 427011 | NCBI WGS metagenome assembly CEQN01 (sample SAMEA2621277, study PRJEB7988) | marine metagenome | biome: marine biome (ENVO:00000447); feature: deep chlorophyll maximum layer (ENVO:xxxxxxxx); material: "saline water (ENVO:00002010), including plankton (ENVO:xxxxxxxx)" | depth 120 m
ATATATGCTGCATCAAGGCATGATTTTTATTGGTACACCCTACTCTATCCCTGGACTTAACAATACCAAAAGTGGGGGAACTCCCTACGGGCCCTCACATGTTGCAAATACCAAACAAGCAAGCCTAACTTCTGATGAGAAGGAAATAGCCATTGCAACTGGAGCCAGGATGGCTGAACTAATACTTCAATTAAAATGAATCTAAGAAAAAACTTTCTCATATTAATAATTGCTCTTCTAATAACTCATTTATTGCAGGGACTATTAATAGGGACTCCCTTAATTGGTATATTAATCTGGTCACTTCCCTTGATGATCTTTTGTTATAAAGCATATAAAAAACCCACTGCGAGACTTTATCAAATCTTTGGATTTATTATTTTGATTTACTTTATGAGCGCTTGTCTTATTGTCTTTGGACTGCCAAATACCAGCTTCTTGAGCTGGTTGGAATTAGTTGAAATAGTTGCTCTATTCTTTGTAGCAGTCTATGCAGCTCGTGAACAATTAGATGTAAAGTAAACTTGACAGTCAAGTAAGCTTTACATATTATAAAACCTATAACGTTTGCATCTAAGATTTAGAAACTCCCTAGAAGTTGCAAAATCAAATCCTCCATGGTTCAAAATGCAAACGTTATATTTTTATTAGAAATATTATAGAGAAGTAAAAATGGCAAAAATTATACACAAGGGCATGTGGGTTGATATTAAATCTTTGAATGCTAAAGATAGAAAAAATTTTCTAACTTCATTAGCATTTGGTTTTATAGCGTCTATTTTTTTGGGAATGCACCTATCACACATAGGTATTCTTGGAAATGAGCCAATCTCTGATTCATGGATTTCTGAGACGGGGCTTATTTTTATTAGAGTTTTAATGATTGTGTTTTTTTTGCTAGGAGCTTACTTTTATAAAAAATTCTATAGCGCTCAGGATGATTTTTTCAAAAGCTACCACAACTTTACATTTGCCGGTGGTGCTTATGGTTTTTTAGTACTTGGCTCAATACTAACGGTGCTGGCACCCTACTTTAATTATCATCTAACTTTTTATGAATTCTTTCTAGCATTTGCGGTTGGCACAGGATTTGGCGGTTATTACTTTTATAAAAAATATATTTCTGAATAATTGAATGAAAAATAACCTTAAAGAACTGCGACAAAAAGAAAATATTAGCCAGGATGATTTGGCTTCAATTCTTAAAGTTAGCAGGCAAACCATCAACTCGATTGAAACAGGTAAATTTGATCCATCGCTTAAGTTGGTTATGAGAATGACTAAACATTTCAATGTTGCCCTAGAGCAAATATTTATTTACGAGGAAGAAAAATGATCGCTATAGTTTTATTCATTATCGCTGGTGTAACTCTAGCAATTTGCGGAACCTCGATCGTTGCTAAAACTTTTGCGGTGTTGATTGCTCTGATTGCTTTGGTTTTTTCCATGGTGATCATGCTAATAACTTTTGCTTTTGCATTGATCATGCTTTTGATAGCATTAATTGGGACTATTATTTCTACCATTTTTAGTTTTTTAATTTTTTAATTACTCTGGAGAGTACTCATGAATGCACTTAAATCTATTTTCTCTTGGCTTGGTCAATTTTTAGAAAAAGCAAGAACAGTAATGCTGAATCTTGGTACAGCTTTCGTTTTGATCTTTTTTACTATCTTGATTATTGGAGCACTAACCTCTTCAGGGCCTAAAGCAAAAGACCCAAGCGGTAGAGTTCTCTTCATTGATCCTCAGGGAACAGTAGTTGATCAAGAAGTGTTTAACTCAGATTTTCTATTTAACATTGGTTCGAACTCTTCTACAAATCAAATTCAAACAAGGGATCTCATAAAATTAATAAGAGCAGCAGCTGAAGATGAAGATATTCCTGCTGTATTTATTGATTTCTCATCCACAGGCTTTGCTGGGCCAACTACAGCGATCAATATTGCAAAAGAATTAAAAGCGCTTCGAAAGTCTGGTAAAAGAGTTATTGCTTTTAATGATCGTCTTTCTACGACCTCTTATCTCATGGCATCTCAAGCATCTGAGGTATGGGTTCATCCTGTTGGGAGTGTTAGTGTTCGTGGTCTTGGTGGGATGAGAAACTACAATAAAGATCTGTTTGAGAACCTTAAGATCAATATACATAATTATTCACAGGGAGATTTTAAATCTGCTACTGAAACAAGTTGGAGATCAAGCATGTCTGAAAATGACAGGATGCAAAGAGAAGCCTTGCTCTTTCCTATTTGGAATGAAATGAAATCTCTTATGGCAGAAGGACGTGGGATTGAATCAGATGATATCCAATCTTTTGCAGATGACTACGTTGGATTTTTTGGTGAAGCTGCCATTGGAAATATTACCTACGCTGAAGCAAATAATATTATTGATGGTACCAAATCATTTCCAGAATTTCGTAAATACATGATTGAAGAATTTGGTTTAGATGAGGAAGCAGAAACCGAAACCTATAAAACTATTTCTTATAACGAGTATGCAAAACAAATAGATGATAATTTCTCCGATAGTGACAATCATATTGCAGTTATTACAGCAGAAGGTGCAATCATGGAAGGAGAAATCACTCAGGGTGTGGCAGGTGCCAATGGAGTTGTGAAACAAATTAGATCTGCGCATGAAGATAAAAATACGAAAGTCATTGTATTCAGGGTCAATAGTCCAGGTGGATCTATTATTGCCAGTGAAATGATGCGAGATGAACTATTTGCTGCCAAAGAAAAAGGCATCGATGTTATCGTATCTATGGGTGACTACGCTGCATCTGGGGGAGTATACATTTCTACACCAGCCGATTATATCTTTGCTGAACCAACAACGATTACAGGTTCTATAGGTGTGGCAATCGCCCTGCCAACATTAGAGAATGCCATGGATTATATCGGAGTTAATTTTGATGGTGTGGTTACCTCTAAGCATGGTGGCTGGGATCCAACACAAGCAATAGATGAAGACTTAGATAAAATATTTGCAGGCTGGGGTGCCGATGCATACGACCGATTCATTAGCTTTGTTGCAAAATCAAGATCTCAATCTTACGAAGATATTAAAGCGATTGCAGGCGGCAGGGTCTGGATTGCAACAAGCGCTAAAGAGGTAGGCTTGGTAGATGAGATTGGCGGCATTGATGATGCAATTACATACGCTGCTAACATGGCAGAATTAGAAGATTATCAAGTTGAGTATTATGGTGAAGAGCTCTCTCCTGAAGAGTTGATTATCAAGGAATTACTTGAAAATTTTGATGTATCTCTAGGAGAGCCAAAAGTTTTATCAGCTCTGAATGGTCTAGCAAGTCTATATGAAACTTTAATAGAAATTCAGCAGCCTAAAGCGCTGCTAACGTGCCAAGAGTGTTTGGTTGATCTTAATTAAAGATTCAATGTCTCTTTAATCAAAGGGATGGTTATCTTTCTTTTCAAAGTGGCTGCTTGCGTATCTAACGAAATAAGATTGTCTACGAGGAGTGAGAATTCTCGAGTCTGATGTTTTAACAGAAACTCTAGCTCGGCTTTCTCTAGTTTGATATCTAATTGTTGAGATACAAAATCTAGTGCTTGATAAAGGTGATCACCCTTTACTGCTAGCATAGTCATAAACTCCATGCGTTTTATTCTTGATAATAAGTCAGGTAGTTGTGTGTTTTCTTCTAAAGGTTGGGTGCTCCCAAAAGAAAGAATTAAGCTACAGTTAGATTGCTGACATTCGTTAATAAGATTAAATAGGGCTTTTTCCCAATCCTCATTTGACAGCATGAGCTGGAGGTCATCAATACAGACTGTATCCAAAGAGGCTAAATTTTGAAAAATTTCAACACCCATGTTGATTGCTTTATTCATGGGTATAAAAGCAAACCGCTTTCCAATAGAGCTCAACTCATTACAAATAGCTTGCATTAAAAAAGATTTTCCAGAGCCCTGCTCACCATGGATGATTAATTCATGGACATTCTTGCTAAAAACTATATCTGCAAGCCTGGTCATCAGATTGAGATTGTCCGGTGTGCAAAAAAAGGTATTAAAAGATGCCTTTTGATTAATTTGAAATGGAAAAATAAGCTGCGTTGGTTTATTCACGATGCAACTTTGCTGTTAGTTTGAACCAATTCAAACCATATAGAAATAAACTTATTAAGGTTATCAATGCCACCGAAAAATCAATCATGAAGTTAGTCAGATTTAGGCCGAAGATAATATCAATAAAAACTGCGGCTAGATAACCAATATGCACAAAGGTAGTAATTTTTCCAAATATATTAGGATTTGGTGCAGCGGTTTCATATACCGTCATATGAAATGCTGCCCCCATAATGATAATAAAATCTCTTATTACAAATACCACAAGAACAAAAATAGGAATATATGCATTCATCCACAAAATTAAAATAGTTCCAATCAGCAATACTTTGTCCGCTATTGGATCAAGAATCTTACCTAGATCTGTTTGCCAGTTCATGACCCTTGCTAAATATCCATCAAGGCCATCTGTTGCAGCAGCAATAATAAATATATATAGAGCAAAAAGATAATTTTCTTCAGAAATAAATGTAAGCAGGGGATACATCAGATAAATTCTGATGATGGAAAGTAAATTTGGTATGAATATAAAATATTTACTCATTGCTAATTTAAATACTCTAATTTTAGTTGGTTGGTATCTGAATTATATTCTTTAATTAAAAATTTAGTGCTACCTCTAAGTTCTTTCATCAACGAATCTTTTGTTTGGAATAATTGAGTCATATAGTCAATTTTTGTTCGTTCAAAAGAATGAAAGGATCTAGATTTTATCGCAAAAATTTTATCCAATTCAGATTCAACTGATTGAAAGTCTTTAAAATTGCTTAATCCTTGAATCGAGACCATCATCATGTCTCCTGATGCACCAGGCTCAAGCGGCTTAACCTCTAGAAAATCATCCAAGAACTGATGAACAGCATTTTGAAAAAATGCTTTAACTTGCTTCTCTTGCAATGGAGAGGTGGTTTGCAAATCTCCATTAACAGACCATTGATTTATTCCAACTCTTACAAGCTCCATAGCTAAAAACGCATCATTATAAAATTTTTCCTGGATATAATTTGATGGTGAAAAAAGTATGTTAGGCTGATTAAGCACATTTTGATCTTCTAAATCAAATTCTGGCAACTCCAGGTAAACTCCTCTCTCAAGGGCAATATTTTTAAATATTTGTTTTATTTCTCTAGACAACATATCAATTGAGTCACTGCTATCTAAATAAATAGGTGTTGACTCACCTGTATCAATTTTAAACAAGATTAGAATCACAGGACGATTGAAGCCTATTAAAGGCATGCCTATTTTACGCAGTTCAGGGATTAGGGCTTCGCTATTAAATTTAACATTTAAAAATTCCTGCTCTTCGATCAGCTCTGCTGAATAAGAGGAAACAAATTCAATTTTGTTAAGTTGTGCATCGTTGACTTTCCAAAGAAACTTTTTGCTTCTAGAGCCTGATAGTTTTTGAATCAATCGATTAAATGCTTTATTTAATCCGTCGTCAGTATTGGTATACTGATCACCAGGAATCTTAACTTCAAACAATGCTGGTAACTCTTTGCTAAAAGCAGTGTTAAACAAAAGAAAATTCAGCAGAAGTAAGATTTTAATTTTTTGAATCATATTTTTTATTGTAAATGACTAGTAAAACAAAACCTACAGATCCTTATGCTAAGGCGGGTGTAAATATTGAAAAAGGTAATGAGCTGGTTGATTCAATTAAAGCAAGTGTCAATGCCACCCATGATCGCAGAGTTTTAGGTGGAATTGGTGGTTTTGCTGGTCTTTTTCAGCTTGGATCTAAATATAAAAATCCTGTTTTGGTAGGCTGCACTGATGGCGTTGGAACAAAGGTAACGCTGAGCCAAGCTCACAACAAAATACATCTAATTGGACAAGACTTAGTTGCTATGTGCATTAATGACATGGTTACTTGCGGGGCTGAGCCATTGTTTTTTTTAGATTACTTTGCCGCCTCAAAACTTGAACCCAAATCTACTGCAAAAATTGTTAAAGGTATCGCAAATGCATGTAAAAAATGTAACTGTGCCCTTCTTGGTGGTGAAACAGCTGAAATGCCTGGTCATTATGCAAAAAATAATTTTGATTTAGCTGGATTTTCCGTTGGCGTTGTGGAGAAAGCTGGCTTAATTGATGGTAAAGAGATAAAGCCCGGTAATATATTATTAGGTGTTGAATCTAGCGGCCCTCACTCGAATGGTTACTCTTTAATAAGATCTATTCTTAAGAAACATAAAGCTCCAGACTCAATAATGCGAGCTTTACTAAAGCCTACGCATTTATATGCTGCCCCAATTTTAGAACTAATCAAAAAAAATAATGTCAAAGGTATGGCTCATATAACTGGAGGCGGTTTGACAGAAAATATTCCTCGAATCCTTAAAAACGGATTGATTGCAAAAGTAAATCTATCTTCATGGAAATTTCCTAAAGCTTTTCAGTGGCTGCAAGAAAAAGGGGAAATTTCAGAGTCAGATATGCTAAGAATATTTAATTGTGGTATTGGGATGGTTTGTATTTTAGATAAAGCCGAAGTACCAAAAGCAAAAAATATTTTATCGACCCATAAGCTACGTACCTTTGAGATTGGTTCCATAATCAAAGGTAATCTTAAAGAGCAAATTCAATATAATTAATCATGAAAAAAATAGTTGTTCTGATTTCAGGTGGCGGCTCAAATTTAGAAGCCATTGCCAAAGCCTGTCAAACAGGAAATGTACCTGCTTCGATAGAGTTGGTCATTTCAAATCAACCTAATGTGAAAGGATTAGAGCGAGCTCAAAAATTTCATTTAATGAATAAAGTAATTGAACATCAAGACTTTAATTCAAGGGAAGAATTTGATCAGGCATTATTAGAGCAGATACTTCCGATAGAGCCTGACTTGGTTGTGCTTGCAGGATTTATGCGAATTCTGTCAAATAATTTTGTTGAAGCATTGAATGGAAAATTGATCAACATTCATCCGTCCTTATTGCCAGACTATCCTGGGCTTAATACTCATAAACAGGCAATTGAAAATGGAGATATAATGCATGGTATATCGGTACATTATGTTAGTAAAGATCTTGATGGAGGGCCCATTATTACACAAGGCGCTTTAAAGATAGATCCTACACAATCTGAAGCAAAACTAATTAATCGAATTCATAAAATTGAACATGCTATCTTCCCAAAAGTCATAGCAGATATAGCAAAAGGATATATCACCCTTCAAGGTGATCAAGTTAAATTTGAAGCTGAAAGTCATTTTGGGCCAAATCATATGGAGTTTTTTAATGTATAAATATCTTGGAATATTTTTTGTTTTAATTTCAGGTGACCTTGCAGCACAAGAAATTCCTGACTATAGGGGAGAGTATCTTTTCACTAATTCTCGAGTTTCCATGCAAGGAATTAGAGAGCTTATTACTCATCAAGAAGCAGGTAAAAGAACCATTCAATTTAATGCTAAGTTTCCACTAGGAAGGATCAAAATTATTTCAGATTTCTCTGAAAAAAATAACCTTATAACTTCTACTAAATATTTTGTGGATGTTAAGTGGACATTGATATCAGATAAAAGAACCTTAAATTTTGATCAAACTTTAGAAACTTTAACCTCAAAAGGGAAGTTTGAATGGAGCCAAGCTTTATTAAAAAATGAAAATGTATTTGACCCATTGAATGTTCAAATACAAATCAGAAAAAATGTTATTGCGGGTCTTAAGGAGTTCTCATTGATGCTGCCAGATTTAAAAACTGGAGCAATCGAAGCTAATAACTATAGGGTTGCTGATAATGGAGTGTTTCAGGTCGATGGCACCAACTATCCTTGTATTATTGTAGAAAGAATTAGGCTTCAAGATAACCGAACCACTCGCTACTTTCTAGCGCCAGATCTTGATCATCTAATTGTAAAAGTTGAGGACAAAGATCAAGACGGAGATACCATGCTTGAACTAAAAAAACTGTATTAGGTTTTTGGAAGCGTTACCCCTGTTTGCCCTTGATATTTTCCACCTCTATCCTTATAACTGACTTCACAGTCTTCATCTGATTCAAAGAAAATCATTTGAGCAACTCCCTCTCCTGCATATATTTTTGCTGGCAAATTGGTAGTGTTTGAAAATTCTAGCGTTACATGCCCTTCCCACTCCGGTTCCAAGGGCGTAACGTTAACGATAATACCGCATCTTGCATATGTAGACTTACCCAAGCAGATCGTTAAAACATTTCTAGGAATGCGAAAATATTCAACTGTTCTAGCAAGCGCAAAAGAGTTTGGTGGAATTATACAAACATCTGACGTTATATCGACAAAACTATTATCATCAAATACTTTTGGATCAACGGTTGCTGAATGAATATTTGTGAAAACTTTAAACTCATTAGCACAGCGAACATCATATCCAAAACTAGAGACCCCATATGAGATAAGTTTTTCGCCCTTGTCATCAACTCGCACCTGATTTTCAGAAAAAGGCTCAATCATCCCCTCAGACTCAGCCATTCGTTTAATCCATACATCTGGTTTAATAGACATTAAATTTCAATCCTCCCTTGGATAGCTCTCGCAATAGTGTTGCCATCGACATACTCTAACTCTCCTCCTATGGGAATGCCATAGGAGATTCTTGAAACTTTTACACTCTCAAGATGATCATTGATAAAGGATGCTGTTGCATCACCCTCAACGGTTGAACTAGTTGCAAGAATCACTTCCTCGATCTTTGCACCTTGAATATGACGCAATAAATCTGGAATACCAAGATCATCAGGTGAAACCCCATCAATCGGCGAAAGGCGCCCCATTAAAACAAAGTATCTACCTTTGAAGCCTCCTGTTGATTCAATAGCCAGGACGTCTGCAGGATTTTCAACAACACAAAGGCTGTATGCATCCCTCGATTCGTCATTGCAAATTCTACAGACAGGCTCTGATGTAAGTTGTCGACATACTTCACATCGTTGAATTGCATCCAGGCACTCTTCCAGCGTTTGAGCTAAATGCAAAGCTCCATCTTTATTTTTATCAAGCAAAAATAACGCCATTCGCTGAGCAGACTTCTTACCAACCCCAGGCAAAATAGTTAATGCCTCTATTAGTTCATATAGCAAATCTTTACTCACGGCCTTACCTTCTTTATTGATTCATCAATAATCTTTCCGCCAAATGAATCAAGAATATCTTTTACAGCTGCATTCTCTAATAACGCATCTTTTTCTTGATTGAGCTGATTTTGAGCCCTCTTAATCTCATCAGATGCTGGAGATGAGATCACCTCTCCACTTTCTATTATTAAAGAAATTTTTTGGCCCAGATGATTTGAAATGGCTTCTAAGAATTCAGTTTTTAATCCTTCGGTTGGATTAATGAGTTCATCTGATTTTTTTAGAGTTAAGGTGCTATCAGCAAAACTAACAAACTCAAACTCTGAAAAAACCTGACTCACGAACATAGATAAATCTAATGAATTAAATATTGAGTTCCAACTTTGCATATCAAGTTCTGATGGCGTATTTGATTCCTCAACAACAGACTCCTCTTCAGCATCCATAACAGCTGGGATTTCTTCAGCCTTGAGTTTAGCTTTTGTGATATCAACAGCTTCAGCAACATTTTTTTCTGAAGCTATAGATTCAGTCACTAATTTAGGATTTTTTTTTTCTATTTTTGGGGATATTCCCTCTGAAATAGGCTGAAATGCAAGCATTCGCAAAATACATAATTCAAGGGCTTGCTTTGGATGCGGGTGAACATGGAACTTGCTTAAAGCATTTAAAGCAATTTCATAATGCAATTGAATGACCTGAGGATCAATGCTTTCTGCTAATTGCTTAATACTGGCATCTTCGCTATTTTGAAGTTGTTGGTGCAATGAGATTTTGTGAAAAACTGAAATAATAATTTTTAAGACTTGCTCATACTCAACATTTAGTTCAGTGATTTTGCTTAAAGCTAGGTAGGCTCCATCACCATCTATAGCAGCCACATGGTTCACAAGTTCAATAATATAGGATTGATCAATTGTTCCCAATAATGCTTTCACCTGAGCCGACTCAAGAACTCCATTACCATGAGCAATGGCTTGATCTAAAAGAGTTAATCCATCGCGGATAGATCCTTGGGCAGAACTAGCGATTAAAGCCAAAGACTCTTCATCATATTTAATACTCTCTAGATCTAGCAAAGACTGAATATGATCTCGAATTTGATTTTCTGGAATGATCTTTAGATTCAATTGCAGACAGCGAGATAAAACTGTCTTAGGAACTTTCTCCACCTCCGTTGTAGCCATCAAAAACATTACATGAGGTGGTGGCTCTTCCAAAGTTTTTAACAGAGCATTAAAACTACTTTTAGATAGCATGTGCACCTCATCAATAAGATAGATTTTGAACCGAGCATTTGCGGGCTTGTATTGAACAGAATCTAACAATTCCCGCATATCATCTACACCAGTTCTTGATGCAGCATCAATTTCTAAAAATTCTATGTGACGACCCGCCTTTATTTCCAAACAAGCAGAACATTCATTGCATGGAACAGCTTGCGGCATGTCATGTTTTTGGCAGTTAAGACATTTAGCAAAAACCCGTGCAATGGTTGTTTTGCCTACTCCTCGGGTACCGCTAAAAATATAGGCTTGATGGAGCTTATTATGATTAATACTGTTTTCTAAAGCTTTTAAAATATGCTCTTGTCCAACAACTTCAGAGAAGGTAGATGGACGATATTTTCTAGCTAAAACCTGGTAGGACATAGGAGTAAATCATACCACGTGATTTTATAAAATCTGCTCAATAATTTGGGCGCTAAATCCACGATTAAAAAGAAATTGTTTTTGCTTCATCTTCGATTTGTAGTCAGCTGGTTGGATGCCTTTAAATTTTTTTTGCAGCTCATTTTCAGCATTTTCTATCCAACTTTCATAAGCCTCAATGGCGTTGCCAATGAGCATTGAGTCAACTTTTTTAGAATACAACTCCATCTCTATTTTTTTTGGCCCAAAACCTTTTCTAGCCCTCGAGTTAAGATACATTTCAGCAAAACGTTCATCATCAAGAATGTTATTTAGTACAAGTTTATCCAGCGCTTCTTCGATAATGGGCAGTGTTTCGGGGAAACGTTTATTGAGCTTTTGCATAAGCTCGTGACGAGAATGCTCTCGCCTAGAAACTAAATCCAAGGCTTTGTTGTATACAACTGTGAAAGCTTCCGCAGTCATTACAAAGGCATGACTCTAGACTTACCTTTGTTTTTTATAATTTTAACTCGTTGGCCAACAGCAAAACTATAATCTCCCTCCTCTTGAATAATTGAAACTGTTTTGCCTGAATCCATATCCAGCAAAAGCTCAATAGCAGGTTTCCTAGTTGCAGCATCTCCCATTTTTGAGCCCACTGCTGAACCTACTAAGGCACCCAAAACTCCTGCAATATCCGATTCAGTTTCAGAGTCAGTCACTGAAGCGCCCGCAACACCACCAATGATTGCTCCAGCCACAGCACCAGTGTCGCCATCGCCAGATAATATCACTCGATCAATTGAAACAACCGTTGCAAAAATAACCGTCTGCATTCTTTGTGCATCAGAACGATCAACTACCTCAGGCCTTAACGAACTGTAGGAACAACTCACCACGAACATGGCAAAAAAGATGCTAATAATACTTTTAGATGCTGTCATTATCTTTAATCTCCTGTTTAAAATTTTTCTCAAGCTCATCTGCAATTAAATAATAGGTTTTACCCTTGTAAAAACCATCAAGAAGTTTTACCTCATATATCGAATCATTAAATTTAGAGGCAACAATCTCAATGCTTTCATTTTTTTTCAAACGCACAAGATTTCTTCCATCTACCATAGAAAAAGTATCC
>CEQN01068131.1_pt1 | contig 11853 bp, 13 predicted proteins | sample 427011 | NCBI WGS metagenome assembly CEQN01 (sample SAMEA2621277, study PRJEB7988) | marine metagenome | biome: marine biome (ENVO:00000447); feature: deep chlorophyll maximum layer (ENVO:xxxxxxxx); material: "saline water (ENVO:00002010), including plankton (ENVO:xxxxxxxx)" | depth 120 m
GGAAGCTGTTCTTTGCATCATAGATATACTCGAACGGTCACGACCCGAAATAAAGGAGTGGTTCTATGGAAAGAAGACACAAGAAACGATATGGCCCGGTGGAAAGTCATCGAATGAAGAGGTCTTTAGCGTACATTTGATAACTGCCGAAGGTACAGATATGGGTGAAATGCTCCAAAAAAGTACTGACTGGAATACCATAGAAAACTTTGAAGATACCAATGGTAAGGTGCATCACCTAGCGACGACGCGTATGGTGTTTTCAAAACTTCCACAGGTCCTCATGATTTCGTTTGACCGTAAAAGTCACATAGAAATCATAGAAAATATGATCATCGGCAACAGTGAGTACAATCTCATATCATGTGCCGTACACGTGGGTATTCAAAACGATGGACACTATGTAAGTTTCGTTAAAAGGCGGAACAAATGGCTTTTAGCGAACGATGAAAATGTCGAAGAACACGAATTACCTGAAGAGGCAAGTTTCTATTTTATGGTGTATAATTTGAAAAATTAAAAATTTGGTTTACAGTCTAAAAACTCCTTCATCTGTATATTCTCCTTAATATTCACGATTGTTCGATAGAATGTTCGTCGATTGTTCGGGTGCGTCTTATCCCTCCTCCGCTTGATAGGTTTCCACCATAGGGGTTCTTCCCATGTGATATATTTACATTCTACGATAGCTCCATCCTCAAACCAAGATTCATCATCCTTGTTTTGAGGAATCTCAGATTCAAAAAACAACTTCCCCTTTTCTTGTACATAGAGTCTCCATGCCATAGGACCGTTTATAGCACCTGGAACCTCTCTAGACCTCTCTCGCTTCATCAAAAAGTCTACAGTATTCTTCTCTTGAGGCTTCCATTTGTACATGGTTTCGTGGGTTCCGATTCTTATCGGTTCATTCACGGGTGTAAACACGAGTCCATCAATTTTTTGTTGAACCGTTGGGAGGTACTCATCCATAAACTTTTCAAAATCACGCATTTGATAAAAAGTTTTACACTTGAGACGCCACTTGTCACTTTTCATGTAAATGATGGATTTCATGAGACCCCTCGCGGCTTCGAGTCTTCGCATGAGATGGGTATCCCACACAGACTCACCATTTACCAAAACTGCGTCGTACACCATGAGTGTGTTATCGTACAACTCTCCATCAAGAATCGTCCCTTCATAGGCCACCTTCTTGAGATTGATAGGTACTTCAAACATGTTAAAAGCGCGGTTCACAAAGAGGCACTTCTTTTTACCTTCAAACATGAGAGCCACCATCATATGACGTTCCCCATCTGTCTTTTCACACACGACGTACTCGGCACTTTTGAGAATAGGAAAGTGTTTGTACTCAATGGAAATTGGCTGTGGTCCGGGAAAATAGTCTTTACTTCCCCACTTCGTGTGAATATAGTTGACGACATATTTGTAAAGTGGGGTATCCGACTTTATAGACATGTGTAATATTCAGTAATAAACTTTAATTGAGTTTCACGCCGGCAGCGTTTAGGATATTACTTAGACATTCGTGTGTGTATGTCATGGTTAACTTAGATGCCGTAAACGCATAAATTCGAACACCTTGTTCAACCAATTTTTCAAACATCTTGGCATAAATTTTGGTACTACCCCCAGATTTCTTCAAAGCTTTTGTAACGTTTTTCGTATTCATCATCCATGCTCGGGCTTCGGTTGTTTTGACCCTATAAATATCATCAGAAATCTTCATACCAACATCTGTGTCGAAATGGAGTCCCATCTGTGTGACTGGCTCGGTGCTACCATCCTTAATCTTAGCTTTGAATAGACCCCAATCGACACCTTCTTTTACACCCGGAAATACGAGACACCCAACAGTGTCGTGTGGTTCGAAACACTGTTTAATAGAATCGTCGTCCATACCAATTCCAAAATCAATGAAGATAATTCTATCGCAGGTCTTCATAAATTTCTGAACTGCATCAGCTTTTTGAAATGGGTCATCATCCACGTAGGTAATCTGATTATTTATATTCTTTTGTAGACACTGTACGTTAATTCTGAGTACCGTATGAAGTGTCTTCACGTGACACGATTTCGAACGAGTAACTAAAATAGTGACGATATTCATGTATTTCTTTGTACTCTAAGCCTTAAGCCTTTCTTTGAGAGAACCCGAGAATGGTAAATTACCCACATGACCGAGGGTAGTATTCACATCGGCATAGATTTTACCACCTGCCTGTTGCCAGCGACGACAAAATGCGTAGTCTTCTGAGAGGTACCTACGATTCGTTGGGTCAATCATACAGTCAAAGCATGCATGATAGTCGTCGAAGTCTCTATTCTGGTGATCGTTCTTGCACCAAAGTTCTGGAAACTTCTCCTCAAGGGTTTTAAATGCCGAACGTTTGATTAGCATAAACCCCGTGGGACCATCCAAAATTTCAATGAACCCATTCTCAACGGAACGTTTTTGGGCTCCGAAGTTAATCACGAGACTTGAGGAAAGCATAGACATGTCCCGTTCGTCTCCACTCTTAACGGCATTTGCTGCTTGGTCCCACATGACCACCTTTTTCGGATAACATGCGACCGAAATTTCGTGTCCAGACTTTATAAGCCGCACCACAGATTCGGGGTCAAAGTGAACATCCGCATCTATAAACATGAAATATTCACAATCTGTTTTCTGCATAAAACGACCCACGGAAACGTTGCGGGCGCGATGTACAAGAGACTCATTTTCCGTGGTATCGAGGTATAACTGTATTCCTTCCTTAATAAGAAGGATTTGAAGTTGAATTATACTGCTCATATATTTTTCTAAACATAGTCCACCATAACACGGAGTAGCGAGAAACAGTTTCGTCATATATTAAAATTAGGGTACAACCTCTAAGTGCTTTTTAATAATCGCCTCTATCTTGTTCAACGTAGGAATTGAAACCGAACATTTTTCACACATCTCTGACTTTGTAACCTTGTGACCTATGACGATATAGATAATCGCCGATGCCACACTATTCGGAGTCTTACTCATGAGATCGACACAGTTTTCGGTCGCACTACACATTTTGTTACATTTCAATCTCTCTTCACGAGTCACTTCAAAAGAATTCAAAAGTCTTTGCATCACGTCGTGTGATTTAGTTACGTAATTCTTCTTGGTCACTCCAAGAATATTGTCTTTGAAAATCTGCGTCGTACGACTGATATCCTTTGATTGAATACCAAACATATCTGCGATTTCTTTGGTCGTTCGAGGGGTCTGGGCCAATCGACATGCGTATAAAACGCAGTTGGCCTTGATTCCCAAACGCACAGCTCCGCGTGTAAGTTTTTCATCGTTAAATTTCCTGTATAACATCTTAGCGTCCTTCAAAATTGAATCGGGTAATGTGTGACATGCTTCGTCTATGTCACGATAAGCATGAAAAAGTGAACGATCTTTATGATTCATAGACATGTGAAAATTAATCTTCGCCATGCGTTTGTTTTCGTGTGTGGAACCACGTTGTGTAGAAATGATGGTACCCTTACCCCAGTTCTGTGAAAACAGTTCCGGGTTTGCGTTAGGGTTGCCACATCTTGCGGGGTCATTCACTTTCCCGTCATCTGTTACACCACTCGTCCATTCGGCGGTATCGTCTACAAAATATGAATCAACGAGACCACACTCAGAACATGTGGGTAATCCTTCTGGTGAGATGATTTTCACACCCGAACAATCTTTGCAAAAATTTATATTCACTGGCTTTTCTTCTGTTTGTTTTGGTAATAAAGCATCAATTTCTGCCCATATAGCTGCCAGCATTGTTTTGAATGTGGCAAGCTTTTTTTAAAAATTTAAACAACGCGTTAAACACTTAGGCCTCTAATTCGCGTTTCTATCGCATCTACGGTTTCTTTGAAACTTTTTCCGCCTGAGGTTGTAGGTTCCCATTCATTCCATTCCTTATCAATAGATTTATGGTCTGGTGGTAAAGGGATAGCCTGACCTTCTATTTCAGTGTCAGAAACGACAAAATCCGCCATTTCGGAGTCCGTCTCCTCTTCGTCATATAGTTCGCTATCACTATCCTCAACATCTATCTCCGTGTAGAAAGCGAATTTGTTCGTTCCGAGTGGCTTCATCTCTAAATCAGCGAAAGTTGTTCCACTTGGGTAGTGTTCCATCACACTTTCGAAAGGTGCGGGAGAAAGTTCCTCTGGTTCGAGTTCGTATACACAAGCACCTTTATAAAAAAGTTCGGTGGGGTTGAGATATCTCAGGCCGAGGGTGGACCCCGTATTCATCCCAACAACCCCGTACATTTCGTCTTCAATTCCGTCTTCATTTACTAAAACTTTTACTATGTCATCTTGGTTTATTTCCATTGGCACAATCATGCTTAGAGTTTTCGCTCAAAAAAATTTCAGGGATAATATCACAGATGAAAGTTATTATTTATTCGAAGGAAGGTTGTCAATATTGTGACCACGCAGTTACACTATGTGAGTCGGAAAATCTTGAATATGAGAAAGTCATGATTGATAAGGAGGAACTCAAGAAATTGTGTGATGGATCAGTGATAACCTACCCTCAAATATTTATAGACGGACGTCGCATCGGAACATATTTTGATTTTCAGGACTACATCGAAGAAGAATACGAACCTATTCTCGCTCCAACCCTAAACAGGTTCACAGTTTTCCCTCTAAAATACCCAGAACTTTGGGAACTCTATAAGAAGGCTCAGATGTCTAATTGGACAGCTGAAGAGGTTGACCTTTCAAAAGACCTCGATGACTGGAAAACACTAAACGATAACGAACAGAAATTCATTAAATATATTCTAGCATTTTTTGCTGGTTCCGATGGCATAGTTTTTGAGAACATCAATAATAACTTCGCTGATGAGGTGCAAATCTCTGAAGCGCGTTCATTCTATGCTTACCAATCTCACAATGAAATGGTTCATGGTGAGACTTACTCTAAACTTATTGACAAATACATTAAGGACGGTGCCGAAAAGAAACAACTCTTTGAAGCTATACAAACAGTTCCCTGTATAGAAAGAAAGGCTAATTGGGCTCTAAAATGGTTTAACAAGGACCGCCCTTTCGCTGAGCGACTCTTTGCCTTCGCCTGTGTGGAAGGCATCTTCTTTTCTGGAAGTTTTTGCGCCATCTTTTGGCTAAAGAAAAGAGGACTCATGCCCGGCCTGTGCTTTTCCAATGAACTCATCTCTCGCGACGAGGGACTTCATCAGGAGTTTGCTGTGGAACTTTTCAAACTCATGAGAAATAAACCGTCAAAGGATACCATACATAATATTGTAAAAGAAGCTGTTGAAATTGAAAAGGGTTTTATTATAGACGCCCTTCCGTGTAATCTTATTGGTATGAACAGTGACAAAATGTCCGAATATATAGAATACGTATCAGACCGCCTTCTTAAACAAATCGGTCAACCCCCAATTTGGGGGTCTAAAAATCCCTTCGACTTTATGGAAAATATTAGCCTCGACGGTAAGACCAACTTTTTTGAAAAGAGGGTGGGTGACTATGGAAAAATGGATGATGATTCAGGTGAGATTGGGTTTGATGAAGAATTTTAATATTGAAATATAATAATAATGTCTAGTGACCTAGTACCTATGTTAGCCGGTGTTGGCCTTCTTTTAGTATGTTGTTCATCTTCCAGCTTAATGGCTGGTATGTTGGGTGGTGGAAAAACAGTAGAAGAAACTGCAAGTGAACCCTCTAAAAGTGACTCAGGTGATTCGGGTGACTCAGGTGGCTCGAGTGACTCGGGTGGTTCCCCACCTCCCCCACCCGAACCCTATGCAGATTGGCGCGTTGAAGAGGGTATAGATTATCCTTATAACGATATCTTTCATTATCACCCTAACTCAACCATCAAATCTTCTAAGGAAGTGTGTCTAGACAAATGCAAAGAAATGTCCAACTGCAAACTCGTAACATTTAATAACGATAAAACTCTTTGTTGGGGTAAATCTAAAGCTGAGAATAAAAGGGAACATGGTGACAGGAACAACTACTTCAAGCCGTAATTACTAAAAATATTTACGTATTATAAATGAACCCCGAACTCGTAAAGCTTATCGCACTTTCGCAGAGGTCTCTCCAGAATATTGCTGCGTACGTATCTATATCTCTGGGTCTTCTAGCGTATTCTCGATTTTACCGTGGTAAGGGAAATGCTCTTTACAATATCGCGTTTATTATCATCAGCGCCGCTGTCATGATGCTCGCTATACGACTTTTACATCTTCTTTTACAACAGGTGGATATGTATAAGGGTGTACTAAATGAGGATGAACTAAAAATGCTTAACGATTTCATTTTAATTCCTAGAACTTTAATGTATTTCCTTTATATTATCATAGGTTTCTCGTTTTACACTCTTTATAGACAAGTTAAACAATAGAGTAGAGTATAAGATAAGTTATGGAGGGGGAGCGACACGTAGTCATAGAAAAACCCGATGGTTCTATGGCTATAGCTTTTAATCAAGAAATTCCCCCGCCTCCACCACCACCGCCACCTCCCGAAATTATACGGCCACGGCCACGTTTCAGATTTTCAATAGAATATCACCCAGTTATACGTGGTTTGGCTTATATATTTGTAATTTCATCGGGTATAAATTTGGCTCTTTTCAGGAGACTAATAGATATTATCAATTTTGTGTTGATAGTATCTACGACAGGCGCTTTACACAGTGAACATTCAGCATCAATAATAGCTGTAGTTCTACATGGTACGTGCGCGGGGCTTATGGTAGTACCACTTTGTGTTCTTCGAATGTGGGAACAAGCTATTTTTCAATTTTCGGTCAGTGTAATGTGTTTAGCTGCATTTAATACAGCTAACCAAATAGCTGAGGAAATACCTAATCTCTAAAAATATCACTATTCAACATTTTGAATAGATTCCATAGGAGCATTTTGTGTTGTGGACTTTCAACACAATCCCAATCATCAACTATCGACATGATGAGTTTGTTATCATCAATCTCATCATTTTGACGAAAAGATTTGGGTGCGCGTTCCCCTTCACTTCTAACACTTCTAATGTAATCCGCTACGACATAAATAACCGCATCTAATAGTTCTTCTCTCGCCATTTCCATCCATGAATCTTTTGGGGTACCCCACGTCCGGGTATCATCGTCGACTCGTACACCATGTTTATAACGTTTCAATCCGAGCTCGAGCCGCCCCAATATTTCTGCGCGCGTTCCCATTTCCTCTAATAGAGGCCATACCCTTTAACCATTTTTTCTTGAGGGTTGTGAACTGTTTAGCAGTCATGGCTTTATTCCTACGAAGAGCTTCGTTCGCTGCCGCTTGTCTCCACCTATTTTTCATGTTATTAGGAACACCGGTCACATTAACATTCTTCATAACATAGTTCCTCTCAAGGTTACGCTTCCTCTGCATCTTCCAGTTTCTAACCATATCCTTCTTGATTTTATCGACTACCATCTTCTTGGGTACACCGAGCGCCTTATTCCTATTATTGGCACTGACCCTAGACGCAGCATTCTTAATATTCCTGATGTCTTGATTAAGATTGGGTTTGTAACGGTTCATCCATGTTTTGCCGTACTGCTTTTCGAGGTCCTTACGAATTGAATTATCGTCTAATCCAACTCTCTTTACACGTTGTTGCGTCTTTTGATTTTGAACCTTCGCTTTCTTCTCCCGTTGGACCTCACGTTTTGTGGGTTTGGGTGGAGGAGGAGGTTTGGGTTTATTCATATTGTTTCTAACAGATTCAATCTTCTTACAGAGGTCATCCTTTTTCTGTTTACCGTTCGTGTTAATCTTGAGTACTTGAGCGATTTGCTTTATCTGGGGTAAAGTCATATCACGACAAAGTTTGCGCCCTATACGGAACGTGCTACCCTTTCCAGACAAGGAAACGTTCTTTACCTTGGTTGTCTTAATTTTAGACTTTTTCTTGATAGCATCGCAAATCTCACGCTTGTACATATCACGAGTAGAATTACCATTTTTAATTCTAAAGTTAACAACACCCATTTTACGTGCAAGGTCTACGAGTTCCTTTTTATCCATGCGTTCACATTTCTTACCATCTATTTTGAGTGCGTTAATCTGATTCTTATTCAATGGCGAATTCTTAGTTTTACGCTTAATGATGCGTTTGGGTTTAGGTGGCGAAACGACTTTAGTTTTGCGCTTGGGTTTGGATTTTCTTTTCGGGGACGCCCTAGTTTTCTTTATTATAATATCTTGACCAACCGTGAACTGCCTAATAAGTTGCGATGTGGCCTTGTACGCGTTTTCGAGAATGGCTGTATTTTTGGCACCCATAATCTGTATGGTACCAGCCTTTGTGATGTTAAGTGTGTATCCATTCATGGTCACATACATCATAGGCTGCAGTTCTGGTTCGTAGACGACGCTACCATACCTAGAAAACTTTTGCTGAATGTTGGGCATGTTAAAAACACCGTTTACACTGAATTGGCCACTTAAATTATTGAATTGAATGGGGCCGTAGAAATAGGGTTTTTTATCAGTGTAATTGTTCACGATGTAACGACGAACGAGTTCCGGTTGAGTAGACATGTGACTTACGAGTAAGCCACCTGAGAATCGAATCTTTCCGTTTTTGTAAATGTTAACGTTTGTTCCCTGACTCTCACCATTTTCGTTGGATATGACCATTTTAAATTCAACGGTCACGAGAGACACATTCATATTACCTTTGAGTCCAAGGTTTCGGGTATGCCTGAGAGCTACCTTTTGTTGACCATATCTACCAACAATCTCCTTTGTTTCTATATAAAGACCGTCGGCAATTCGCATTTTAGGGAGGGGTTTTTTAACGATGATTTGTCTTAAATCGGTGACGACATCCTTTTGACCATATCCGCTATCGACACCCGCATTAAACATACCAGGTCTAAGTGGAGAAATTTCAATAGAGGATAAATCTGCAAACTCGTTGACTACAGCTGGATTCATTTCTGCGAGTGCCCTTTCAAACGCGGCTTCATTGATTGGAGGGACATCATCATTCTCGAATTCGCTTATGTTTATGGGTTCTCTCATCGCATTGTTTACTAATTTATTGACGTTAACGTCCGCGAATTCATTTTCAAGAGGGGAGTTGTTTTCGAATCGCGCGAATCGACTCCGTGTAGGAGGAGGTGGGGGAGGAGGCCGCATAGCCATAGGAGGTACCTGTCGTTGCTGTAATTCAGGTCGGACGGGTTCGCGGAAGAATTGCTGACCACGCGCAATATCTTCCCTGCGAGCCATACGTTCCTGTCTGGCTCGCTCGTCCCTCCACATTTGCTCTTCAAGTTCTCGAGCAAAGTTGTTGTTGCTATTGGAGTTATAATCCGGACTTTGCCTTACGTCCACACCAGACTGCCTGACAAATTCTTTGACCGACTGGCTCATATTACTATTTATTAGGATTTTTTTTAATGATTGTTACCAGTCACCAATTCGTCTTCCTTTAGGTCGACACCGAAAATGACTGGTTGTTTTGGGTATTGTCGTCCTCTATAAGAGACCGACTCATTTCTAACCTCGATATCATATGAACTGAAAGGACCAACGTAGAAATCTTCATGAAACTTGTGCTGCCCGAGGTTATTGTTCTTACAGTGTGTATTGAAGGCAGTTACAAATAGGTTTTGTGGCACGTACTCACCCTTACCCTTATCGACCATAGTAGACTCGAGGAAGTGGATGAGAGAGTTTGCAACCTTCGCCACCTGCATCTTGATGAGTTCAAAGTATTTCGGAACGACATTCCAAATGTCAACGTCTGCGTACTTGTTCCTGTACTCGAGATAGCCTCGTATGCACTTGAGTAGAATGACTGGTAATTCATTTTCAAGTTTTTCGTCAAGGGTAGGGTCAGCTTCACGCACTTGTTTGCTAAAGTTCCAAGGTAAAATACGACGCAAAACAGAACCAGAGTTGTCTTTCCAGCCTGGCACTTCATTACCTCCCAAGACCCCCGGAACCTTCCAAACCATAGGAATAGCCTGCTTGTTCTTCACAGCGATGGATACGTCCTCACCGGACACGATAGATTGAAACTCTGCCTGTTCGAGTGAAATATCACCCTTAACCTCTGGTGCGATAAACATGAAGTTATCCATGATAGCGGAGAGGCCGAACTTCTTCTCGATATTATTCGAAAGTGTACCCACATCCTGACTCTCATAGAACTTCTTGAATACCTTTGTAATTAGGGTACTCTTACCACTCTTCGCAATACCCTTGAAGAATGGAATAATTTGCCACTTATCCAGGTCGCCAACGTCGAAGCACAGACGCCCACCCATCACATAGGCCCATTTACACACATCCGGTTCAAAGTTCTGATACTGAAGAACCCTTTCAAAGTTGGGTGTGGGGATATCTTCCCAGTTTTCGATATGGGAATAATCGTTGAATTCTTGGTCAAAATACTTACAGGCAATGAGGGTAGGGTCTAGACGAGCAAACTCCTTACTGTCGTACGGGTAAAATGCACATCTATAGTATCCATCGTCCTTGTTAAGGGGGTTCGTACCCACCCACTCCTTACCAATGAAAACGCCATTCTTGAATGACCACACATATCGACGCTTCTCGATAGTGGGAAATTGTGAATCTTGACACTTACCAAGGTTGTCAATCACGTCCCTGTAAATAACTTGTCCTTTACTCGTAAAGTTCTTCCACATTTCAAAATTATCATCTTTGTTGGATAGAGAATATACAAAATCGTTGATGGACATCTTTTGTTCCCAGGCCCGGGTGTTGTATCCATCCTCAGTTTTGCGCTCTTCACAACAGAAGCCTTTGTATCTACGAAACTTAGCCTTATAGAGTTCATCCAGGGCAAAGATAAGACACTTCTGGTAGGGTACTATGTTTTCCGTGTCTTCTTCACACATGGTAGAAGGATCCGAAGTTGAACTCGCCTGTGCGATGGCTGTGGGATTAACTACACGCTCGTATGCATTATAGTGACGCCGAACGTTATCGTATCCATCCTTTACTTGCTTCAAGATGTTGTGTACTCGAGTAATTAAATTTACGCCATCTTCATTTTCTTTTTTATCAAGATTAACTTCCTTGATTTGATTTTTTATATCTACCAAATATTTACGTTGTTTTTCACGAATACCCTTAATAGCCAGGATATCGATTTTAGACACCATGGGGTTTCCCTTCTCATCAAAGTTAGCAGCGTGTATGTATTGTCGGTAACCAAGTTCACGAGCCATTTTAAAATCCTCTGTTCTGAGATTCCAAAGATTCTCAAATGTTCGAATAATTTTTTCAAATTCTGATTCTACCTTCATCGACTGGATATCCCGTTTTTGTAACTCCGCGAGTGCTTCATACTCGTTCGGGTCCTTATCGATGAAATGAATACCCTCCATATTTATATGATTTACAATTTTTCTCTCTAATTAATTTTTCAACTCACTCAAAATCTTTATAAGGATTTTATTTTGCATCTGAAGTTGTTGGGTGATACTGACTAGAGCCGTACATACGGTATCACCATCCTCGGTAGCGAGGAGGGAAGTCATGAGAGTCGCGACATCCACACCGTCGTCCTCGAACATCATTTCATCCTCGTCCATATCAATTTCATCATCGATGGGTTCATCCTCAGTCTCAGTCACAGAAATCACTTCCTCGGACTCAGACTCAGACACAATCTCACCCTCCTCGATTTCATTTTGCTCAGGCTGATTTGACATTTAATTTAGACCAAGAAAAATCAAAATCGAAAATGGCGCGTTTACCCAAAATTATTTTCTCTGCTTATAGTACAACAACTCTCAAAATGGCCGGTGGTCTTATGCAACTC
>CEQN01068351.1_pt1 | contig 11832 bp, 11 predicted proteins | sample 427011 | NCBI WGS metagenome assembly CEQN01 (sample SAMEA2621277, study PRJEB7988) | marine metagenome | biome: marine biome (ENVO:00000447); feature: deep chlorophyll maximum layer (ENVO:xxxxxxxx); material: "saline water (ENVO:00002010), including plankton (ENVO:xxxxxxxx)" | depth 120 m
ATCTTTAATTGCCAATTCAGCAGCTTCAGCACAAAGACCAACCATAGTTCTGCCTTCATGAACACGTTTTGTAGGTACTTCTCCTATACCTACTATTGCTGCTCTGCCTCTTAAGCTCATTTATAGCCTTTACGAATTGTGTTTATCATTTTTAGGCATAATAACCTAATTAAATGATTTTTTAAAGATTTTTTGAAATAATTCCTACTCCAATTACGTTTGGTCCTCCATAAACACCTATCACAGGACCTATTTGATACGATTTTGGTGGGTTTTCAAGTTTGAGGTTTTGCGTAATTTGCTCAGAAAACTTATCAGCTAAAGATTTATCAGTGCTATACACAATTCCAATACTTTCAATTTCTCCAGTTGACTTAACTAATTCCTCTAATTTAATCATGCAAGCAGTATTTGATCGGCCTCGTCCAAATGCATCAATGATCCCGTCAGCAGAGCCTATAATAGGTTTAAAGTTTAGGATTTTTCCTACAAGAGATTTTGCTTTTCCTATTCTTCCACCTTTTTCTAGGTATTCTAGTGTGTCTAATGCAGTGAAAACATGACTTCTTGCTATCAAGCTTGCTATTAAATCTAATACCTCGTTAAGTTCTTTGCCTTCTTTTACAGCTGTAGCCGCAGAAATAGTTATCAAACCTAAAGATATTGAAATTTGTTTTGAGTCGATAATGTGGACTTTTACTTTACCTTCTAAATGTTTAGCAGCTTGTCTTGCTGAATTGATTGTTCCGCTTAGCTGGTCTGATATATGGATAGAAACAATATCACTTCCATCGTTTCCTAGTTTTTCGTACACATCTATAAATTCACCTACAGAAGGTTGAGATGTTTTGGGATATATACTTCCATTGATTAATTTGTCAAAAAAATTATCAGAATTAATTTCTATCCCATCTTTGTACACCTCATCACCAAAATGAACGTTTAATGGGACTATTTCAATAGAAAGATCTTGAGCTGTTTTTTTGTCTAAATCACATGTACTGTCAGTCACTATTTTGATTGCCATTGTTAACTCCTTCCAATTCTTGCAAGATATTCCAACTTCATTATTTAATCAAACTTGTAAAATTTCAGAAAAGTCATGATAAAATTAGTTGTTAAACCTTACATTAACACTAAAAAGACGGGAGTTATATATGGCTGTTGAGAATTTTGAACAGTTCTTATCAGAATTTCGTGGAGATGATTTATCTTACGCTTTGAAGCAGTTGGATTTGCCAGTTTCAGGATCAAAATCAGATAAAGTGACTAGAATAATTGGTCTTTATCAAGGAAATGATGAAGTATCAATTAAGCGTGTATTGAGCGCTTTTAGGTCAGATGACGTGAAACTTGCCGCAGATAAGTCTGGAATTTTTAACTAACTCTCATTTTCGTCATTTTCATCTACTTCATTAACATTTAAACCAGTTTTTGAAGCAATGTCTTCACTCATTTGAGTGGATTTTTCTATGAATTGAAGTCTTGATTGTCGCTTATCTACAAAACTGATTACAACATCCCCGTATCCTAGTGTTCTACCAAACATTCCAAAATTTGTTTTGATAGATTCAATTGTATTCAATGGGATTCTGAAAATTTTTCTTTTTTGAAATGGCATTCCAGAACCTTTTAGATAAAATGAATCATCAGAAATATAGAATACTGTTTGAGTCCACTTGTAATATCTAGGAATTGCTATTCCTGCAGCAAATAAAAATGGAAGTAGTCCGCCGGTTGGATCTGTAGAAAATATTCCAGTAAAAGTAGCTATCAAAAACAGTACTACTGACCATGTTAAAGCAGGAAGAATCCAGGCTGCGTGAGATTGTTTATATATCCTTGCTGAATTTGGAACTTCTTCAGCTAGTTCAAAAGCAGGATTTTCATTCGTCTTATCTTGTGACATTTTGTCTCCATGATTGGCTCCGCAGGCTGGATTCGAACCAGCGACCGATCGGTTAACAGCCGATTGCTCTACCACTGAGCTACTGCGGAAAATCTTAATCTCTATGCATCATACCAATGAAATGGAATTTTAATGCAAATCTAAGGGATATATTTTCTTTGAATGAATAAATCAAGTCAAGGAATTAAAGTTTAGATAATAAATCAGAAACTCTTTCTGCAACCATCATTGTTGTTACGTTTGTGTTTGCTCTTACAGCATCTGGCATGACTGATGCATCGGCAATATATAGGTTATCTATTCCATAAACTTTACAATTTTGATCTACAACAGCCATTTCATTAGATTCTATTCCCATTGAGCAAGAGCTTGTCATGTGGTTTCCGGTAAGGGTTGAGCGTCTCAACCAAGAGTGAAATTTTTCTTCATCGCTTAAAATTTCATCAGAGGGGCTTTGTCTTTGTGTAACAAAATCAGATAATTTTGAATTGTGCATGATTTCATCTGCTTTTCTAATTCCTTCTGCCATTCTTTTTACATCGAGTTCGCTTTTTAGTAAGTTTAGGGTGACATTAGGTTTATCGTGAGGATTGCTAGATTTTAATGTGACAGATCCTTGGCTAGTGGCAAGATATAGCAAAACTGCAATTTGGATGCCGGTTAATTCAGAATTATGGTTTTTTTCTCTATCAAACAGAATATCTCTGTAGTCTCCTTCAGAAGCATATGAATTCATGTATAGAATCATATCGTCAGGCATTTCAGGTGCAGATGAAGAAGAATACCTTAAACCAACTTGCAACATGGGCTTAGATGTGTCTAATTGTTTTATATCTTTTACACCCATTTTGACGTAATTCATTGGGTGATCTCTTAAGTTTTTACCTACTCCAGGCAGGTTAATAGTTTGTTGGATGCCATGTTTTTTTAATTCATCTTCTGGACCTATTCCAGATAAAAGTAAAATATGAGGGCTTGAAATAGTTCCTGCAGATAAAATTACTTTATTGCCATAAACTCTAAATTGCTCACCATTGCTTTCTACGTCTACACCCTGAATTTGTTGATTGTTAACTACTAATTTTGTTACATAGCAATTGGATCTAATGGTTAGATTTAATCTATGTCGAGCATCTGATAAATACCCTATAGCTGTGCTCATTCTTATGCCCTGATAGTTATTACATGGAAATGGTCCTACACCTGTTGCATCAGGCAAATTAAAATCCTTTGCCATTGGGTATCCTTCATTAATGCAAGCATCAAAAAACAGTTTTTGTGGTTCTGTCCATTCTTCTTCAGGGAAACGTTGGGCAAGAATTGGTCCATCAGAACCATGGAAATCATCTGAAAAGTCTAAATCGTTTTCTAGTTTGTTGAAATAAGGAAGTACATCTTCATATTTCCATTGATCAAGTCCCTTTTGATTCCATAATTCGAAATCATGAGTCAGGCCTCTAAGGAAAATCTGACCGTTGATCGAGCTGCTGCCACCTGTGATTTTGCCTCTAGGTAACCTGATTTCTCTATCTTTGACTTCATCATAGTCTCCCACTAATCCAGTGTGGCCCCAATCATGATGCTCGTAAATTGCTAGGTGAGTTCCAGTTGCATATCCTAATTTGATATCTTCAGGTATTTCGTCAAAATTTTGATAATCAGGTCCACCTTCTAACAATAAAACCGTATTATTGGGATTTTCAGATAATCTTGAGGCTATAATAGATCCAGCTGAACCTGAACCGATTACTACATAATCATATTCCATAGAGTGACCTTTTTAATTTTGAAGTATTTGTACTTTGAGGGATCCTGTTTTTTTGTCATAAGCGGCTTCAAAACCTTTTTGAATTTCATCGAGTGAAAATCTATGAGTCACTATTTCTTTTAAGTTAACGTGTGGTCTAGAAAGTATTTCTACAGAAGCCTCATAATCATGGATCCCATCAACTAGCCCATAACAACTAGAACCTTGAACAGTAAGTTCTTTAAGAACAGGACCATTCCAGTCTATAGCCTGATTTCCATAAAAAACTCCCAAAATTACTACTCTACCTTGTCTTCTGGTGACATTCATAGATTGAGATAAGGTAGCTGATGTACTGCCTCCTACTGTTTCTAGGGTGAGATCAGCACCTCGGCCATTAGTATGATCTAAAACTAATTCTTCTAGTTGATTTTCTTCAGAACTTGAAACCGCAGTGGCTCCAAGTTTTAGTGCCATTTCTTCTTGTTGTTTATGTCTTGCAGATACAAAAATTTGTCCTGCTCCTAATTCTTTGGCTGCAGTAATGGATGTTAGTCCAATTGTCCCTGATCCTACAATTGCTACTGTTTCGCCCCCTTTTAAATTTCCGATTCTTGCACCGTGGACTGAAACAGCTAATGGCTCGACCAAAGCTGCTTCTTCCCAGTTCATTGAATCGCTAATTTCAAAACATCCTCTAAGATCCTTCGAAACATATTCAGCAAACCCACCGCTACTTCTAGTATTTTTATCTGGACAATGGATATATTGTCCTTGTCTACAATACCAGCATTGAAAACAAGCTTTACCGGTTCCTATTCCGTCAACCGCGACCTTTTTACCAATATTTTCAGAGCTTACCCCTTTACCAACATCAACGATTTCACCGGCAATTTCATGGCCTGAAGGAGCAATATCTGGTCCAGTTTTTGCTAAATTCATGTTTAAATCTGATCCACAAATTCCAGTTGCCCGGATTCTGACTAGTGCTTCACCAGGTTCTGGAGCCGGAGTTTCGTATTCGTGTATTTCCATTTGATTGGGTGCGACATAAAAAGCAGCTTTCATTTTAAATCCTATATTTGAATAGTTAAATTGCGGGCATTATATAGCCTTTTATAAAACGTTACCTGCTCTGCAAAAACCAAAAAATATCAGGAATAAAATTATTAAAGGTATTAGACAGCCAAAAAAACCAATATTGTATGAAATTGAAGAAAATTTAATTTTCATTACTTTTAGTTGTCAAAAACGGTATTGACTTGTTGGTTTACTCTTACAAAAGTAGAGCATTTGGGCATATCTTTGATTCTTTTGGCACCTATATAAGTACAAGCTGACCTAACTCCGCCTATGATTTCTACTAATGTATCTTCTACTGAACCTCTATGTTGAAGTGTTACTAATTTTCCTTCAGAGCCCCGATACCCTGCTTTTCCAGATCCGTGAATAGACATAGCAGTGTCTGAACTCATTCCATAAAATTCTATTTGTCCATTTTTTACTACACCCTCAGATTCGTCATGGCCTGCTAACATGCCTCCAAGCATTACAAAGTCAGATCCAGCACCGAATGCTTTTGCAACATCTCCTGGGTAAACACACCCACCATCAGCTATTACTAATCCGCCAACACCGTGGGCAGCATCTGCACATTCAATCATTCCTGATAATTGTGGAATACCTACTCCGGTCATTAGTCTTGTAGTACAAACAGAACCTGGTCCTATTCCGCATTTCACAATATCTACACCGTTTAGAATTAATTCTTCTGTCATTTCAGCAGTAATAACATTTCCTGCAATAATAGTTTTATTAGGAAATGAGTCTCTGACTTGTTTGATGAAGTCCACAAAATTTTGATGATATCCATTTGCTACATCAATGGTTATAAACGGAATTTCTGGAAATTCATCAAGAACTTTTTTGAGGGTATTAAAGTCAATTGCGTCTTCTTCCCACATTTGATTAATTCCTGTACACACAGAGATATATTGCGGGTCTAATTCATTTTCAAACGCGTTTTTCCAGTCGTCGAGAGAATAATGTTTTCTAATTACAGTGAGCATTTTTCTTTTTTGTAGAACTTTTGCCATAGCAAAAGTTCCTACCCCATCCATATTGGAGGCCATAATGGGAAGTGTAGTGAATTTTAAACCTGAATGTGGGAATTTAAATTCCCGTTCCATCAAAACTTCTTTTCGAGAAGATAGTTTTGATCTTTTAGGTTTGAGTAATACATCCTGATAATCTAATTTGATGTCGGTTTCTATACGCATAATTTTAAATTGTCTTTAAGTAATTTGTTTACATTATCCATAAAGATACCTTTATTGGGTACTAGTTTTGTTAAGAATTTTCAATTTAAATAGTGATTTCTGAAATTTGAGATGATCCTGCAACAAATGATGATCTAAATCTAATGCCCCATTTTCCATCAATTTTTGTCATAATCCATAATGTTTGAAAATTTTCAATCTCAATGTCATTTTTGTTTCGTCTAGATTGTAGAAGCAGTAGGTGAACTTTGGATTCATCAGATTGTACTGCTTGAATATCTTTAGTAACAGTGTGTGTCCATCCCTCTTGCTCGAGTTTTTGTGTTTGCAGATCAAATCCTTTTAAAAACTCCTCTTCAGAATTAAATATTGAAAATTGATTATTCCATAATCTGACATGAGGAAAATGCATCAAATCTACTGAAATTTTTCGATCTCGTTTATTGAATCCTTCTTCGTTCCATAAAAGTGCCGTTTCAATAGCTTCTTTTTCGGAATTATTCATTCTTAACTTACTCCAATTACACCTGAAGAAATTAAGTCAGATATTTTTTCATTAGAAAAATTTAGGTCTTCTAGTAAAATTTTTTCAGTATTTTCTGCTAATAAAGGGGGCCTTGACGCACTCCAGGGCGTCCCTTTGAAATTGTATGGTCTTCCTACATACTTGTATGAAACACCGTTTCCTATTTCAGGATGTTCAATATCTGTAAACATACCTCTATCTTCATTGAAATGAGGATCATCAATATTTTCTTCTGGAGATCTCACTACACCCCAAGGGAATCTAAGTTCTTGAGATTTCCTATAAACTTCTTCAGCTGGTCGAGTGGCTATAAATTTTCTTAATACTTCCATAGCGTAGTCACCATCTTCTGTACCTGCAGTTCTGTTAGCAGCCATGTCTTTGAATTTCTGGTCTGCTAAATCTTCTGCCATTCCATGGAGATCCATCCATTTAACTAAAGCTATCCATGAACTTAAATCCATAAAAATTCTGAATACAATTAGATATTTGTTGTCTACAGTTTTACATAATGTTTTTGCTGTTGGGAAAGTTCCAGCATGTCTTCCAGTTTGCCTGAAAACTTCTTTGTTTGGAGGATACAAGTACGCGGGTAATGCTACTTCTGTGGTTGAAGAGCAAGCCTCATGTGCTGAAGCATCAATATATTGGCCTTTTCCTGAAAAATCTCGATAGATTAGTGCAGATAATGTTCCCATTAATCCGTAGTGAGCGGCTATATAGTTTCCATGGTCGCCATAGGGCCTTATAGGTGGTGCTCCTGGGAGATCATCGTATCCGCATGAGTGCATTTGTCCACCCATTGCTAATGCAACTAGATCTGTTGACTTGTAATCTCTATAGGGTCCGTCCTGACCAAATGCTGTTAATGATGTCATAACGAGTTCTTGGTGATTCTTTGACAATTCTTCATACCCTAAACCAAGAGATTTTAAATACCCAGGGTCAAAATCCTCAAAAACTACATCGCAAATTTTAGATAAAGACTTGATAATTTGAATTCCTTCCGGGGAATTGATATCTACTTCTATACTCTCTTTAGAAGTATTATTGGACCAAAAATACAAACTTTGATTTTTATTTATTTCATCATCTTTAAAGGGGCCTATGTTTCTTGTTTCAGACCCTCCAATTGGTTCAACTTTAATTACTCTGGCTCCCATATCACCCATGAGCTTGCCCATTAATTGACCTCTTTCACCACATAGCTCTAAAACTGTAATTCCATCTAATGCTTTTGCCATTATGCTATTCCCTCCTCATAAAGTCTTCCAAGCTCTTCTCCTGGTACTCCAAGGAGATCTAAATAAATGTCTGCAGAATGTTCCCCTAGAAGAGGAGCTGATGTTTTCATTTGCCATGGTGTTTCAGACATGTTCATAGGAATCGACTCTACTCGAGAAGTCTCTAACTCAGCGTGAGGAGCTGTAGCAATGAAATTTCTATGTTTCAGTTGTTGGTCTTGTTCTACTCTTTCGCTTGGTGTTTGAACCGCACCGCAAGGGACTCCTTTTTCCTGAAGAAATTTCATGATTTCTTGTGGTGTAAATTGTTGGGTCCACTGGTTGATTTTGTCATCAAGCTCATCTTGGTTGGTTACCCGTGATTCCATAGATGAAAATTTAGGGTCTTGAGCCCAATTTGGATTTTCCATTGAATCAACTAGTAAGTCCCATTCAACATCATTAGTGACTGAAATCACACACCAACGATCTTCCCCTTTACATTTATATGAATTATGAGGAGCAATTCTTCTTTCAGGAGCTCTATTTCCAGGAGGCATTTCCGAACGCCTAAAAGGTCTATTGTTCACTGTGTAATCTAGTATTGCTGTTCCGGTTAATCCTATACCTGCTTCAACTTGTGATAGGTCTAAATGTTGCCCTTCCCCTGTTTTATTTCTGTGGAGAACTGCCATGAGTATAGCCATACAGCCATAAAATCCACCCGTATGGTCCATGTAAGAAAATCCCCATCCAGCAGATTCTTCTTCAGGAAGTCCAGACATGTAGGTTAGACCAGAAATTGCCTGTGCTGTAGGCCCCCAAGTTACATAACCTTTATCCCTACCACTGTGACCAAAACCTGACATGCTGCAGTAGATAATGTCGGGTCTAATTTTTTTCTGTTCTTCGTATCCTAATCCCCATTTTTCTAAAACTTTGGCACTAAAGTTCTCTACAATCACATCTGAAATTGAGATTAATTCTTTTAAATACTCCATTCCTTCTGGATGCATGACATTGAGAGTGATACTTTTTTTGTTTCTGTTTAGAGTCGAGTGTAGAGGGCTTTTATTTGGAGACCCATTCGCAAAAGGTGATGCAATATGACGGGCATAATCCAAGCTAGCCTCATTTTCTATTTTTATGACTTCAGCACCGAAATCAGCTAGTATTCGGGTATTTTGAGGTCCTGCAACAATCCAAGAGAAATCTATTACTCTTAACCCGGATAATGCTTGTTTGTCCAAAGGTAGTTTAACCATAATGAGCATCCTTGATTTATGTTCTAGAAATATTGGGATTATACAAGGAAACGCAAATATAATTGCAATAGTAAATTTTTGAGATAATTCTACTGTTGTATAATCGCTGAAATTTTAGGAAAATTTAAGTATGAACGTAGGGGATTTTGAATTAATAGAAACAGTACCTGATTTTTCAGACTCTGAAACAATTGCTTTTGCTATGCTCAGGCCATGGATTGATGTTGGTCGAGTTGGAACAGTCGCGTTAAATAAATTACAAGAGAATTTAGAAGCTAAAGAAATCGGTAAGCTTTTAAAACCAGGCAAATATTTTGATTTCACTAGGTATAGGCCCAGGGCACAAGTGAAAAATGGTCAAAGAGTTTTGAATGTACCTAATACGTATGTTTATCATTGTTATGATCCTACTTTAAAGAAAAATTTGCTGTTTTTGCATATTAGAGAACCTCACCAAAATGCTGAAGAATATGTGGATTCAATTTTAGCTTTGTTCAAATTTGCGAACGTTTCAGAGTTTGTTCGAATTGGAGGTATGTATGATTCAGTTCCACATACTCGACCAATTTTAGTCACTGGATCCATGAAGCCTGAGCAAGAGAAAGCTGCATCAGATGTATTAAAAGCCAGAAAAAGTACTTATCAGGGTCCTACATCAATTCTAAATTTAGTAAATCAACATTTTTCTGAGAATAACATTCCTAATTCAACCTTGATGGCTCATTTACCTCAATATGTTCAATTAGATAGAGATCATTTGGGCGCAGCAAGGTTATTAGAGGTTTTGTGTGCTGTGTATGGATTTTCTGATGAAATTATTAATAAAGATTTTGGAATACAACAGTATAAAGATATAGATAAATCTATCGACTATACTGGTGAAGTTGGCACGCTGATAAAACAATTAGAAACGTATTATGACAGAGTTCTGTCTAAGACAGCCGAGTCTGATGAAAAAGATGACGCTGGAACCTCTTCAGTCAATCTCTCAGCGGATGTAGAAGATTTTTTGAACCAGATGGGTGAAAAATTTGAAAATGATCCTGAATAAGTTTAAATAAAACTATTTCCTTCAATAATATTGAAGTCTTTTATAAAGTCACTACTGTTAATTTTTCTGCCTGAGTCAATTTTAACTCTTAATACCTTAATGTTTCCATTTCGTACAGCTATTGAAAACGAATTGTCTGTTATTAAGTTGATTGTTCCTGGGGGTAGATTAGGGTTTTGATCTTGAAGTTGGGAATCAAATAAAGACACTATATGATTTTCAAATTTTGTGTTTGCACCTGGACTAGGATCGCTTCCTCTGATTAGGTCAAAAACAGAATTTTTATCTGCATTCCAATCAATTTTTACATCATCAGATTTGCACCAACCTTCATATGTTGCTAAGGCGTGATTTTGGGGGTTTTTAGGGGCTTTTCCTGATCTAATTAAATCGATTGATTCCAGTATTGCATCAATTCCTATTGGGTATAATTTATTAAAGTATAAAGTGCCTAAAGTGTCATCTTTTTCAATTGAAACTTTTTTCTGTAATAAAATTGGTCCTGTATCTAATCCCTCATCAGGCCAAAAAATACTTAAACCTGTAGTTTTTTTACCTTGAATAATAGGCCAGTTGATTGAACTAGGTCCACGATGTTCAGGAAGAAGAGAAGGGTGATATTGGATTGTTCCAAACTTGGGATACTCAAGCATTTGATTTGGAACAATGTCTGTAACAAATGCCATTACACACAAATCTGGTTCTAATTCTTTGAATGCATTGATGGCATCTTCAGATCTCATTCTATTAAATTGAAGTACATTGATCGAGTGTTCTAAGGATAGGGATTTTACAGGATCAGGTTTACTAGAATCTTTGTCTGGAGGGCAAAAAACACCTACAACATTTTCTTTGTTTTCGATTAAAGCTGATAAAGTATCTTTTGCAAATGCAGCTTGACCTATTAGAACTATTCTCATTGTATTCCTCTAAATTTGTGATCGATAGAAAAAGTTGATTAAATACTACAAGTTTGCACAATCATACAGAAAATAAAAAATATCGTACGGGAGAAAAATTTGAATAATCAATCTTTGCTAGGGGATGTAAGAGTTTTGGGTGTCACAGTTTTTTTGGCTGGGCCTTACACTCTTCTTAATTTAGCAAGATTAGGAGCAGAATCTATTAAAGTAGAGGTACCCGGATCTGGAGATCCGACGAGACAAAATGGTCCTTTTGTAACTCCAGATGGTTATTTTGAAAATCAGGAATCTGACAATCATTTATCTACTAGATTTATTAAAAGGTCTGAAGGTTTAAAAAGCATTACATTAAATTTGAAAGATCCAAAAGGTAAACAAATGTTTTTGGAGTTAGCAAAAAAAAGCGATGTTTTGGTAGAAAATTTAGCTCCTGGCGCTATGAAGAGATTAGGGTTGGGTTATGAAGATGTTGTAAAAGAAAATCCGGAAATAATTTACGCGTCCATTTCTGGATATGGTCAAACTGGACCTTATTCTAAAAAAAGAGCTCAAGATCCACAGATTCAAGGAATGAGTGGATTGATGGACATTAACGGATTTACTGATGGCCCTCCTACAAAAGTTGGATTTTTAATTGGAGATTTAGTAACCCCATTATTTGCTTGTTATTCGATACTAGCTGCCTTAAGGCAGAAGGAAAAAACAGGAGAAGGTCAATATTTAGATGTTTCAATGATGGATACTTTGACCTCTCTAATCATGATGGACACTTTGGAAGAAGATCTTATGAATGGAGAGCCAGTAAGAATGGGAAATATTCTTAGGGGAAGTCCTTCTGGTAACTTTTCAACTAAAGATGGAGAAATAACTATTACTGCAGCTAGTGATGATCAATGGGCAAATTTATCT
>CEQN01070650.1_pt1 | contig 11831 bp, 11 predicted proteins | sample 427011 | NCBI WGS metagenome assembly CEQN01 (sample SAMEA2621277, study PRJEB7988) | marine metagenome | biome: marine biome (ENVO:00000447); feature: deep chlorophyll maximum layer (ENVO:xxxxxxxx); material: "saline water (ENVO:00002010), including plankton (ENVO:xxxxxxxx)" | depth 120 m
CATCCTAAATAATTTCTTTCCTTCATGAAATTTAGCAAACTCTTCTCGAGAAAATATAAACATAGGACTTTGGTGTTTGATCAAATTTATTCCTTTCGATTCCAGCTTTTGAAATTCTATTTCAAAAGGTTTGTCTTCTATTTCAAAAAAATTAACTGTATTTGTTTTATCTTTTACAAAATCATTCAGGGTATCTATATATGGACCATTATCCGCTTCATTTAAGTTTTTATAATGAACATGGATTCCTGCAGCGTCTAATTCATCCTTGTATTCCCTCATAGCTGTCAGGAACATATATAACTTTAGCTTATGATGTTTTTGATAAGTACATAGATCAAAATCTTCGGCCATGTATACATCAGTGCACCCCAAATTTTTCAAAGAGATAGGATTAAAAAGTTGATTTCCAAATATAACAAAAAGATTCATTATTTGATTAGGATAAAAAAAGCCCCTTTAAGGGGCTTTTCTTTAATTTAAATTAAATTTTAAATTTATTTGAAATTTGTTTTGAGAAGCAAAATCTTCCGAAAAACCGGAGAACTTTGAACTGTCTTGTAAAAAGTCTATTTCAAATTTTTTCTTATCTTCATCCTTGCGGAATTCAGATTCAGACTCATCTGAATTTCTATTTATAACAAAGTAAGCGACTAAACCCACACCGATTAATGCTGCTGCGGCTGAGCCGCCGCTTCCATAACCGCCACTATCGTCACTTCCAGCTGACCCCTCACCCCCATGATAACTGGAGTGGGCTAGATTAGAAGCCACAGAAAATAGAATGACAAATAAATATTTCATATTTTTTTCCTTGTTTTAATCTGGGCGTCTAAGTTTTTAGCCAGAAATAATGGTGCCCCATTATTTTGTAATCCTTAGCAAAACAGAAGAGTTAATTTGCTTGTTCGTACGAACGTGCGCATTATAATCAAAATTGTACCTTTTACAAGTAGCTGTACCTTTAATCAACAGTTAAATCTGTTAATAGTTAGCTTAATTTTCTAACTTAGAATGATAGAATTAAGAAATGGAAAGAGCAGAACAGTTAAGATTATTGAAAGGATTAATAAATAATCTCGATCTAAATACAAATATTAGTGCTGGTGGGATAATAAAGACTCCAGCGGATACTTATATTTCTGAAGAACGATTTGATAGCGAGTGGAATACCTTCTTTTTGAACCATCCTCAGATCATCGGGCTGTCTGGAGATCTACCCAACCCCAATACTTTTATCACGACAGAGGATTTTGGAGTACCTGTTCTTGCTGTAAGAGACGATACTGGAAAGTTTAAGGCGTATGCCAACGTTTGCCCTCATAGAGGAGTGACTATAGAAAGTTCTAAGAAAGGCAAGAAATCAAAATTTTCATGTCCTTTCCATGGCTGGACCTTTAATAACGAAGGTAATCTAATTGGATATCCTAAGAAAGAACAATTCGGTGAAATAGATAAAGACTGCTATGGCTTAAAAGAATTGCCCACTATAGAAAAATTTGGATTCTTATGGGTCCATCCAAAACGTGACGGGAATATTGACCTTGATGAATTATTAGGCAAGGAACTTCAAGCAGAATTTGATGAGTGGAATTTTCAAAGCTTAGTGTTTGCCAATGAGGACCTTTATTTTACAGACATGAATTGGAAATTAGCTATCGATACTTTTGGAGAAACATATCATTTTTCTGTCCTGCACAAGGATTCACTTTTTGAGTCCTTTTATGGTAACTGTCAGATGTTTGATAGCTTCCAACGAAATGGAAGACTGATCTTATGTAAAAGAACTATTGATGAGATGAGAAAATTACCTGAGTCAGAATGGGATATTTGCGCAGGATCTTTACCTGTTTATTACCTATTCCCCAATGTAATATTTATGCCAACTCAAGAAGGTGCTTTTCTTGTAAAAGAGTACCCCGCTGAAAATTCACCTCATAAAAGTTATTCAAAAATATCTTTTTATTTCTATCCGCATGTCTTAAAACAACTGCGAGAGTTAGAGAAGACGGGTATAGATGGTAAACAATTATTAGAAGATCAATACGGGGGTTTTGCATCTGTGATTAGAGACGAGGATTATGTTGCTGCAGCCTCTTCTCATAAAGGTTTAAGGTCTGGGAATATTGATTATCTCACTTTTGGTAAAAATGAACCTGCGCTACATCATTATCACAACACTTACAGAGAAGCATTAGGCATGCAGTCTCTTCCTTTAGAGGAAGCTTAATAAGTGGATATTCTTAAGGTCATAGACCTTGAAAAGTCTTATATTGATCCTGATACTCAAGATCATTTTAAAGCTGTTGATGGGATTTCTTTTGAAATAAAAGCTAATCAAATTTATGGAATATTAGGGCCAAATGGCGCAGGTAAAACTACAACACTTGAGATGATTGAAGGTTTAACTGATATAGATAATGGATTTGCTTACGTGAAAGGTATCAACGTAGCTGAGAAACCCTTCGAGGTAAAAGAAATTATAGGAGTTCAACTTCAATCTAACGAATACTTCGATTCATTAAGTTTAAAGGAATTATTAATTCTGTTCGGCAAGTTGTATAAGAACGATGTAGATGTAGATGAGCTTCTTAACAGTGTTAACTTAATTGATAAAATTAATGCTAAACCCGAAGAACTTTCTGGAGGTCAGAAGCAACGATTTTCCATTGCATGTGCATTGGTTAATAAACCAGATGTTCTTTTCTTAGATGAACCGACAACCGGACTTGACCCTCAAGCAAAGCATAACCTATGGAAGCTTATAAGAAATTTAAATCAATTAGGTATGAGTATTGTTCTAACTACTCATAATATGGAAGAGGCTGAAAATCTATGTAATAAAGTTGCTATCATGGATAAAGGAAAAATAATTACTGAGGGCACTCCGAGAGACTTAATAGCTAAATTCGATTCAGACAAAGCTGAGAAGGGCAATCTTGAAAACGTTTTTCTTCATCTCACTGGAAGAGATTTGAGAGACTAGATGATTAACTCACTACAATTACACTTAGCTAAGGTTTTTCTTAAGATCTTCTTAAGAAATAGACAAGCAATTCTTTTTAGCTTATTTTTCCCACTCATATTTATTGGAGCTTTTTCTTTTTCCAGTGGAGAAAGAGATCCTTTTCTTATTGGTATAAGCGATGGTTCCAAATCTCAATTTTCTTCAGACTTCATTCATGCGTTGGAAAGAGAAGAGCTTTTTACCATTTTAGAAGGGAGTTTTGAGGAGCTTCAAGCTTCTTTAGAAGAAGGAGAAATCGAGGGTTTTGTTGTAATTCCTGAAAATTTTAAAGACATTTCAAATTTAGGAGTTCTTAAATTTTACGTTGATGCATCACAGACAAGACAGGTCACTATCATAAGACAGGCCCTTAACAATTCCCTTGTTTCAGTTGAAAGAAATATAAGGAATTTATCACCCTTGTTTTCTCTTGAGCTTGAAGATGTAAAGGCAAGAAATCAAAGGTATATAGATTTCCTGCTGCCAGGTTTATTAGCTTTTATGATTATGAATTTAAGTATAGCTGGTTCGGGTTTCAATATAGTTGAATATCGAAGGAGAGGAATACTCAAAAGACTTTTTGTTACTCCAATTAAGCCCAAAGACTTCATAGTATCCATAGTACTGGCAAGGATGCTGATTGTTCTAACTCAGCTCTCTGTTGTTTTGTCTATTGCTCTCCTTCTATTGGATGTGAATATTGTAGGAAGTTATTTCTCCTTTTACCTGGTAGTTATATTAGGCACCTTTATTTTTCTATGTATTGGCTTTGCCTTAGGCAGCTTTGCGAAGACACAAGAAGGTATAAGGCCTATTGTAGGTTTATTCACTTTTCCACAAGTAATCTTGTCGGGAGTTTTTTTCCCTATTGGCTCTATGCCTGAAATTGTTCAACCAATTGTTTATTCGTTGCCTTTAAGTTCAGTTGTAGCATCATTAAGAGAAATTGCTAACGACGGCTCAAATTTCTTCATGTTTAGCAATGCAACTTTAGGTGTTTTATTGTGGGTCATAATCGCTTTTATTATCTCTACTAGATTTTTTATTTGGAAGGAAGTTGCAAAATAATTGAATCTAAAATTCAATCAAATATCTTACCTGGATTGAGAATATTCTTTGGATCTAGAGCCTTTTTTAAATTCTTCATTAGGTTAATTTCAGTTTTAGATCGAGATATCTCTAGATAATTCTTTTTTTCAAGCCCTATACCATGCTCAGCAGATATCGCACCTTTGATAGATTTAAGAGGCTCGTAAATACATGATTCCATGAGTTCAATAGCCCTTTTGTTTTCAGAGCCAACTCCACCAATTATGTGTAGATTGCCATCTCCAACATGTCCAAAAACTGCACACTTATATTCGCTCCAATTATTAGAAAAATTTGTATTTACTTTCTCAACATAATTTTCCATAAAAGAAACTGGCATGCTCACATCAAACATTTTTACTGGCCCATCTTTATAATGTTGTTCTACATCATCTCTAATTGCCCATAATTTGGTTCTTTCAGTTTCTGATTGAGGAATAACTGCATCCTTGATAATTCCTTTGTCTAGAGCTGCTTCTAATAAGCTTTCAAAGAGGGCTGTATCTTTTTCTTGATCGGCACCTAAGGTTTCTACAATCACATAATAAGAGTAATTCAAAGGTAGAGGAGGGGTGTGATGTGAATTAGAAGTTGTAACAACTTCATAAAAATTTCTCCACATAACTTCATAGGCGCTTAAGTTACCACCTAATCCTTTATCCATATATTTTAAATATTCAATGACTTCATCAAATGTATCTAATCCAAGCAAGGCAGTATTTGAGCTTGAAGGTTTTTCTCTAAGTCTTAGTACAGCTCTGGTTACGAAACCTAGTGTTCCTTCTGTGCCTATAAATAACTGTTTTAAATCATAACCTGAATTATTCTTTAACATTTTATTCATCGACGTCATGACCTGTCCGTCAGCTAAAACAGCTTCTAGACCTAGAACAGAATCTCTCATCATTCCATACTTAATGACCATATTCCCACCGGCATTTGTAGAAATATTTCCTCCAATAGTACATGAACCTCTTGCACCTAAGTCAATTGGCAGCATTAAATTATATTTTTCAGCTTCCTCTTGTACTTTTTCTAAAGGAACACCGGCCTGAACAGTTATGGTTCTGCCTATTTCGTCTACTTCTTCAATTAATATCATTCTTTCGGAAGAAATTGCAATTTGTCCTTTTTGGGTAATGGCCCCTTCAGCAAGACCTGTTAATCCGCCATGAGGTATTATTTTTTGATCGAATTTATTGCAGATAGATAATACTTGAGACAACTCTTTTGTATCTTTGGGTCTAATAATCGCATCGGCTTTGATTCCATCATCAATCCAAATACCAGCCTTCCTATTAAAGACATCATCACCGATTATTAATCCTTTTTTTCCAACCACTCCTTCAATCTCTTCGAGAATAGTCATATTACAATTTATTTTTCTAAAATTTTATTTGAATAGGCAGAAATCCTCCATCCGTCAGGATCTTTAATTCTTCTTGGTGCGGGAGTTAGGTCTATGTCTTTTCCATTTAGGAAAACATGATCGATTAGATTTCTATTTCCTAAAATTGTTACATCCTTTGATGGATCACCATCTACAACCAACAGATCAGCAATCTTTCCTTCAGCTATTAGGCCAATATCGTCTCTTTTCATTGCTGATGCAGCATTTTTTGTTGCACAAGTTATAGCTTCTAGAGGAGTAAGACCCAGTATTTCTACAAAAACCTCTAATTCTTTATAATGCCAGTCTCCGTAAGGAGTTACTGAAAAACCACTCTCACTTCCACAGATAAATGGAACCCCAGCCTCAAATGCCTTCGTAAATATCGGAACATTATCTTGGATTTCTTTTTCAAAAATATCTTTATAATCTGTTGAAGCTTCCATCTTTTCAGCGTAATCAATGAGATTTGCCTGAAATGTAAATGTAGGCACAAGAGGAATATTTCGTTCTATCATTATTTCAAGGCCTTCTTCATCCATATAAGTACCATGTAATATCATATCGAATCCAGCCAAGAGAGCATCTTTTACACTATCAGCCCCCCTGCAATGACCAACTACAGGTATTCCTAATTCATGAGCTGTGTCGCATGCAAGTTTGAGTTCATCAAGACTCCAAGCTTTGAGCTCTCCTTCAGAAGACTGTCTGGGAACCATTCCTGAGACATGGATTTTTATCCAATCTACTCCCATTTTAATTTGTCTTCGTATTTCGAGGATTATTTCATCTTTACTGGTAACTACAGCACCATATCCTCGTTTTCCTTCGTCAGGTATTAATCTTCCTGCAGTTCCTCCTGCAGAAGTTAATAGAGCATTACCTCCTACAGCCATTCTAGGTCCGACTATCACTCCACTTTCAATCGCATCCCTTAAGTCAACTCCTACACTGTAGAGACTGTCTGCATCAAAAAAACTAGTAACTCCAGACTGAAGAACCTTCAGTGCATTAGTACCTGCAATTATTGCTGCTAGTCCTTCTCTTCTATGAAAAAAAAGTTCGTCATTAGACCTGGGTTCGTCAAAACTAATATGACAATGAGCATCTATCAGTCCAGGCATCACCGTTTTGCCTTTTAAGTCCATAACACTAGCTTCTGCATCATGGGAGAATGCTTCTTCTCGATGAATAGAATCTATCTTATTTTCTTGTATGACTAAATGACCAGAATAGGGTGCTGAACCTGATCCATCAATAATGGAAGCATTTTTTAAAACTATCGAGTTGACCATATATCAATTAGGCCAATTCTAGATTATTAAATCAAGAACTTAATGGTGCCCAAGCAAGCAAACTAGAATCATCTGGTCTAGTGCTTGGAACCAATTTAATTCCATTTGCTTCAGCCATGCCTTTGTATTCAACCCAAGAAAGTAAAGATTCGATTTGAGTGCCTGGTCCAGAATCAAACATTACTGGGCCGTATAAATTTGCTGTATAGATCAAATCTTCATCTGTAACTCTTTGAGTAGCGTCATGTCTTGCACCGGCAGGCTCATAAAACCATATTCCTGGTCCATAACCTTCAGGTGGTCCTGCTCTAACACCAAGCTGCCCTTGCAAAACTAAGAAATCACTTGCGCCTACATGGGTATGAGGGTCGGCAACACCATTGTGTCTGACTATTAAAGAAACATAACCTGTTTCTTGGCTTACTCTAAGGATTTTAAGACCAACATCTTCCATGCCAGGTAAAACTAACCAAGGAACTTGTTTTGTATCAACAAAGTGAGGATGAGTTACTTCTGAGTGCTTAGAAATGTCAGCATCATCATTAACTAGCTTTCCGGCATTTCCACTAGCAATTGCTAAGGGCGCTCCATTTCCATTGTACTGTTCACCTTCTATTTCCATACAAGCTTCTAGAGAGTTTGGAACAAGAATAATTTTATTATCTTTAGCCATTTGCATAACATCAAGCGCTGTTAATAAACTATCTAGCGATCCGTCTTCTTTCAGGAAGGCAACTCCACTATAAAAGTTTGCTAAAACTTCTGTTTCTTCTATAGCCAAGAAGGAATTAACTCTTGAATTTGCACAAACAAAGCCCCAAGTTCCAGGATTTAGAATACTCTTAGAACCTTCTTGGTCATACTCTGCCTTTCCGGACAGTATAAGCATATCCATTCCTCCTAAATAAACTGAAGCAGGAAGATAACTGCCTGCATCTAGCTTAAAAATAAGACTAAAAATACCACTTTCACCGCTTGCCCTTGCTGGCTTAATAGACATACCAGGTGCATTGGGAATAGGTATCCATGGTAACTTGTTCGTATCTATACAATCACCAACACCTGAAGGGTTGTATTCTGGATTTGCTGCTGCTTCAGACATTTTTTTCTCCTTAAGTTTTATGATGCTTCCCAAGCTCCCTGAGCATCTTCCCAGGTTACTAAAGCAATTGTATTACCTTCTTCGTCTATGAAATTAAGAGGGCCTAGGAAGGTCATGTAGAACTCACTATCTTCTAAAAAATGAGTATGGTCATGTCTCGCATTACAAGGTTCGTATCCATAACCAGGAGCGATAGCAGTAGAACCACCATCATCGTGTCCGCCTCTTACTTCCATATGACCCTTTGTTAAAAAATATTCTCCAGGGCCAATATGAATATGTGCATTAAACGAAGATCCTTTTGGGCAGTCAAAAATTGCTGCCCAAGAACCCATTTCGGGTGAGACATTTAATAACTTCCATGTAATACCACCTTGAGATAATGCATCAGGAAAAGGCTTCCATTCATTATCATTTATTTGGACATATCTCCCTTTTAATTGATCTTGATGCTCCATATGACTCCTCCTTTATTCAAAGTAGTAAGTTAAACTAGCTGAATACAATCTAGGCTGACCCAAAGTACCGATAATTACATTACCGCTACCGTTATCATCAAGTGTGTAAAGGTTTGATAAGTATTGCACATCAACATAGTAGGCTTCATCAGTTATATTTTCGATGTTGAACATAAGCTCCCAGTTATCCTTTGACCAACCACTTTGTAAATTCATAATTGTGAAACTAGGATTCTGAACAGGATCCCATGCTTGCAATCCTTTGAAGCTTCCGTTGTAACTAACTTGGAAGTCAAAAGAAAAATTCGCTCCATTCGATAGTGGTCGTAAGTAATTGGTAGCTAAAGTCGCACCACTATTAGGCACAACCGGAGGTCTCTCTCCAGACATATCAACACCTGAAATATTAGTTCCACTATCCCATTCCGCATCAATAAACCCAGCGGAACCTGAGATTGTTAAATACTCAGATGTTTTTATTGAGAATTCAGCTTCAATACCTTGTTGCGTACTATTTCCTGCATTAAATATACCTTCAATTAGTCCACCTCCATCAGGATTAGGTATTTGGAATTCAATCTGCCTATCAGAGTAATCAATATAAAACATTGCAAAAGAGGCGGTACCTCTTCCATCGGCAATTCTTCCTTTCCAACCAAGTTCAAATTGCTCTGCTTCTTCTGATTTAAAATCATAAAGAGTGCCAGCTTTTCCAGGAAGATCAACCCCATTAAATCCTCCAGGTTCCATACCTATAGAAGCTGAAGCATAGAATATCCCGTTATCAAGATTCTTTGTTAAAGATATTTTTGGAAGGAATTCAGTATCATTAGCTGATCCATAAGAACCAGTATCAAGGTTAGCAGAATCGTTCTCCCATTTATCAATCCTTGCCCCAAATCCAAGATCCCAATCATCATTTAGAGGATAGGTTAGATTAACAAAAGCTGATTGATGCATTTTGTCTCTAAGCCTGTACTCAAAAGGTAATTCCAAAGTATCCATTTCTTGACTTGCAGTAGGTATTTGCCCGGCCCAAACACCTCCACCAGTAGGAGATCCGATAGCCAAACCTAATGCTCCAGTTATATTACCGTCAGCATCTACACGAGCATCTCTCCAAAGCTGGAGAGAGTTCATTTCTTCTTCAAATTTAGAGTAATAAACCCCCGCAATCCATTGTAAATCTGAATCACCATTAGAAGTAAATCTAATTTCTTGAGTAGTGACTTGCATATCTTCTGGCCTGATAAAATCCAAAATAAATTCTGGCATCAGATCGACATCTGTGAATCTCTCACTGTAAGTATCTGTGTAAGAAGTTAGAGAAGTTATGTCGTAACCATCTTGTTCAAAAGTCAATTCAAGACTATACCCATCAGTCTCTCTTTGATGATATGGATTAATACCTGTATCTAAAAGATTAGGATGAGTTAATGGTAAAGACAATTCACGAGTCCACATATTGACCGGACCATCATATTCATTGTGACGTGCTGTGAAGTACAAAGAAGCTGTATCGCTTAAAGAACCTGCAAGAGAGAGTCTCCATCCTTCTTCTGTGTAAGCGCCTGCATTTTCATCTGCGTTACTTCTAAGTCCATTTAATCTAGGAGTTCTAGGGTTAGTCAGATATCCTTCATCCTCCCGATCAAAAGCAAAAAAGCGCATGGCCCAATCATCGCTTAAAGAGATATTTGTACTTAATTCCAAATCTTGAATAGCTTGCCCACCAGCAAGGTATTTTATTTTTGTATTAGTTGCACCCAGTTCAGGTCTTTTTGAAACATATTTTACAGCGCCACCTATATTACTTCCTCCGAATAACACCCCTTGTGGGCCTTTCAAAACTTCTATTCTTTCAAGATCCCCAAATCTAGATGAGGCATCTGAGAAAAGCTGCACATCATCAATGTAAAATCCCACACCTTGTGTATTTCCAAACGATCCTAACCCTCTTATTGATACATTAGGAAAACCATCCGCTCTCATTGAAAGGTTTAAATTAGGAACAAGGAAACCAATATCATCAAGAGTTTTAATGTTTTGTGTTTCGATATTAGAACCAGAAATAGCAGTAATAGATTCAGGTATATCAAGAAGACTTTCTTCTCTTTTTCTTGCTGTAACTACAATCTCTTCAATTCCTGATGCTGACTCAGCAGAATCATCAGATGATAGTGGAAATGCGATTAGCCCTATAACAGGCAATAAAGACAGAATTTTATTTAGACTCATAATTCCTCCCCAAAGTTATTTTTGTCAAATTCTGTTTTCAATTTATCAGTTTTTTCAATACCTTGTAAACAAAAATCTTGCACTAATTTAGTGCTTGAGATTGATTAAGTTAATACTTTTACAATATGATTATTAATCAGAATGATAAGCGGGAGGCATTTTAATGGATGAACTAACCAAAACTAAGGCAATAGGCACTGAAGAATTCGTATTTAATCAAACAATGCTCAGGATTAAGGATCCTGAAGTTTCTCTGGATTTTTATGTTAATCAACTAGGAATGACTCTTGTCAAACAACTAGATTTTCCTGAAATGTCTTTCACTCTATATTTTCTGGGCTACTTAAGAGATTTTGATGAAGATGTTCCTAAAGATCCTGTAAAGAGAGCTGAATATGCCTTCAGTCAAAAGGCTATGTTGGAGCTAACACATAATTGGGGCACTGAAAGTGACTCAAATTTTTCGTATCATGATGGTAATACTGATCCAAGAGGTTTTGGTCATATTGGCATCACAGTTCCAGATGTATACGCAGCATGTAAACAATTTGAGGAGTATGGTATTGAGTTTGTAAAGAGGCCCGATGATGGAAATATGAAAGGCTTAGCTTTTATAAAAGACCCTGATGGATATTGGATAGAGATTTTATCTGCAAAAGCTTCTTCACAATTTTAAATAAAAAAATGGATAATGATATTTTAAAGCGTATAGAGGTTCTTGAATCTAAAGATGCTATTAGGGAACTGGTATCAAATTATGCTGAATCATGCGATAGACAAGATTTAAAAGCACTTGAAAAGATATTTACTGAAGATGCTGAATTTGATTCTCCCAATGGCTCTTTAAAAAGTAAGGGTAAGCAATCTATTCTTGATATGTACCATGAAGTTTTTCTTTCTAGAGGGCCGTCTTTTCATTGGACACATGATGTAAGTATCAAGATTGATTCTGAGGATAATCAATTGGCACAAGGAACAGTTTACAGTCATGCAGAAACGACAAGGGATGGTGTTGCAAGTTTAGCTGCAATGCGTTACGACGATATTTATTCTAAGAAAGAGGGTAAATGGAAATTTTCAAAACGAACCATTAATTTCTTTTATTATGTAAAAACAGAAGATTATCTAGAGAGTTTAAATGACCCTATGAGGGTCAGTATGGGAGAGGGAAAGATTGCCGCAGATATACCAGAATCGATACCTTCTTGGGCTGAATTTCAAAAAAAATACAAAAGTTGATTAAAAATAGTAC
>CEQN01043147.1_pt1 | contig 11811 bp, 9 predicted proteins | sample 427011 | NCBI WGS metagenome assembly CEQN01 (sample SAMEA2621277, study PRJEB7988) | marine metagenome | biome: marine biome (ENVO:00000447); feature: deep chlorophyll maximum layer (ENVO:xxxxxxxx); material: "saline water (ENVO:00002010), including plankton (ENVO:xxxxxxxx)" | depth 120 m
TGACTTCAGAAGACATCAAGTGGTCCATCGACACGATGAAAGATAACGAATACGAAGGTGTTGTTGGGAGCCCTTATGCTGGTGACCTCCTGTCTAAGAACATCACCGCAGTAGAAACTCCTGACGAGAAGACAGTAGTCGTTCGATTGAGCAAGCCTACCGGATATATATTTGACTATTTCCGTGGAGCCAATATTGGACACAGACCGTCTATCGAGGATGGATCAGTACTTAACGGCAACCTGATCGGTACTGGACCGTTTATTTTTGGAAACTACGATCCGAACGTTGGATATGAGTTAACACGGAATGCGGATTACTGGAATAATGCTAATGATGCTCCTTATCTAGATAAGGTTGAGTCCACAATATTTGCGGATTCAGGTGCCCAGGGACTGGCGTTTGAGGCTGGAGACATCGACCTCTTTACTGGTGGTACATTGCTTCCGGAACATGCCGAGGCAATTAAGGGCAATTCCAAGTGGACGCACGAGACCTACATGGGTCAAGGTGGACGAGTGTTCAGACTCCGCGCAGATCTTCTCGATAAGCGCGTTCGTCAGGGTTTGATGCGACTTGTGGATAGTGAGCGAATTTCTTCAGAGTACTTCGGAGAATTCGACTCGCATGGATATCTGCAGTGGCAACCCAACTCGCTTGCATACGATGCTGCGATGGATGCTCCGCTATTTGATCCAGCTGAAGCTGCAAAGCTTATTTCGGCAGCTGGTATGGGTGACGGTGACGAGCTTAACGCTGAGGTACTCCCTGAGCGTCTAGATGCTCCAGCAACAGCTCAGATTATTCAGCAAGAACTTGGTCAGATGGGCATCAACTTGAACATCAGGAACCGTGAGTATAGTGAGATGATCTCACTACAGACCACGGGTACATTCGAGCACATGCTCATTGGTTTCGGTAACTGGATAAAGCAGGGTAGTCCAGCGCTAACCTGTTTGTTCGCTGACTCTTACGACGGGCGTATGAACGCGCCAGTTGAGTCTGCTGAAAACCTTCGTGATCGACCAGGCGTCAAAGACGAGCTGGAATGGCTTGACATGATTGAAGGCGTGATCGATGGTACGTTCGACGACTACAAGGCATGGAATGAGAAGTTCCATGATGTAGCGTGGTCTCGACTTGTATGTCGTACAAACGGTAACCGGTTCCGATCACCAAACGTCCAATGGACAGGTGGTCACGAAAACCTCGGTACTGATGCCGAAGGTTGGGGTTACCTGAAGTGGGCTCAACGGGCCGAAGGTTAGTCGTACGTTTGTTCCTGACTAGATCAGGAATGATGAGACTTTTTGAACCGGCCCTGAAACTAAACAGTTTCGGGGCCGGTTTCTTTGACCGCGGTCTTTCAGTCACTCAGTGACGATGGCGAAGAAGATCGTTGTTAGACTATTTAATATAGATTCAAGACGAGTGGGACTCTCGTTTCTACTATGGGGTGGCTAGATGAATTATTTTTTCCATCGCTTAATTACCCAGATGCTTCCCGTGGCGTTTTTGGCTTCGTTTCTCGTGTTTATGGTGGTGCGTTTAATTCCGGGTGATCCGGCGATGTTTGCCGCAGGTGGTGAGAATCAGACGAGCGAAGAGGCTATGCAGCTTGCGCGCGAGCGTATGGGCCTCAACGATCCTTTTCATATTCAATATTTCAAATGGCTCGGGGGTGCTGTTCAAGGAGACTTCGGCATTTCGATGAATAAAGGCGTGCCGGTTACTGACATTGTCACGAGCGCGTTCCCGGCGACTATCGAGCTTGCTCTATTCGCTCTGACCTACGGTTTCGTGTGGGGTATCGTTTTGGGGGTTCTAGCCGCAGTGAACCGTGGTGGTTTTTGGGACTATCTGTCTAACATTTGGACGGGCTACAACATTGGTGTGCCATCATTCATCGCCGGGCTACTTTATCTTCTGGTATTCGCCATAGGGTTTAAAATATTTCCCGCATCAGGGCGCGTGCCATTCACCGAGGATCCAATTGAGTCACTAAGGCATCTAGCTTTACCGACGCTCGCACTGGGGAGTATTGTAGCTGCACAGATATCGCGGTACACACGACAGTCCATATTAGACACGTTGACTGAAGACTATATACGTACCGCCCGTGCGAAAGGTCTAAGGGAACGGACAGTGATGATTCGACACGCGTTGAAACCCAGTTTAATCCCTGTAGTGACCATAATGGGTCTGCAGGTGGGGAGTATTCTGGCGGGAACACTTGTCATAGAACAGGTATTTACATGGCCTGGGGTTGGGAGATCTCTAGTTACTGCGGTGCGTGAGCGTGATTACACACTGATGCAAGCAATTACTTTGATGCTTGTGATGATTTTCTTAACTGTAAACCTACTGACGGATCTGCTCTACGTAGGGCTTGATCCACGAATCCGCCTTGGCGCGAAATCGGAGGCCTAATGTCTGCTACTACTGATCCGTTACTAGACGCGTCTGACGATAAAGGCACGTTGGGAACTATTCTGCATGAGCTTGGGCGGATAGCTAAAAATCCGAGAGGAGCACTTTCACTGACGGGTATTGGCGCTCTGTGCCTGTTTGCAATCTTTGTGCCTATTTTATGGGATGTTGATCCCAATTGGATCGAGAGAGTGCCGAAGAATCAGACACCATCCTGGGAACATCCGATGGGGACGGACCACATATCCCGTGATCTTCTTGCTCGGAATGCTGCTGGACTAGGCCGGACTGTAATCATTGGTTTAGCGGCGGTAACAATTGGCTGGATCGCCGGGATCGCTCTTGGCTATATTGCTGGCTGGCGTGGCGGTTTGACAGATACTTTGATTATGCGTGGCGTGGATACGCTATTGGCTTTTCCGGGCATACTGATTGCAATTGTGATTATTACGATCATGAGCGGTACTTTCTTTGGACGAGGAATCGTTCCACTGGGTGCAGCGATAGCAATTTTCAATGTGTCTGGTATGGCGCGTTTGGCACGTGCACAGGTGCTTAGGGAGCGCGAACGGGATTATGTGGAGGCGGCCCGTGGCGTGGGAGCTTCAGAGCAACGCATACTTTGGCGACATGTTTCTGTAAACACCTTCGGTGCTTTTGCTGTTGCTCTTCCGCTTGCGGTTGTTGCGTCGGTACTCACCATGGCAGCGCTGAATTATCTAGGTCTAGGTACCAAACCACCTGATGCGACGCTAGGACAACTTCTGATGGATGGTGGTCGATACATGAGGTTTGCTCCTCATTATGTGCTTGGGCCCGTTGCTCTCATGGCTATATTATTATTGTCCCTGAACTTCCTGAGTGACGTGTTGTCGGAGCGACTTGACCCAGTGCGTCGGAAGACAGGTAGTTGAGTTTTTGATACGGAGTCGGGATGACTGATTCTTGCGACATTCTAGTCTTGGGCGGCGGTCCCGCTGGTAGTGCTTCGGCGACAATGCTGTCTGACGCGGGTTACAAGGTAGTCATTCTCGAACGAGAGAAATTTCCTCGGGAACACGTTGGTGAGTCACTTCTGCCGGCAAGTATTCCTATTCTCGAACAGATCGGTGTGATGCCTGAGATTGAGCGTGCGGGTTTCGTGACCAAGCATGGCGCGACTTTAGTTTGGGGAGCTGATCCCGAACCATGGAGTTGGTATTTCGCTGATGACCCAGGGCAGCGACCGACTTCTTTTCAGGTGGTGCGGTCAGAATTTGACGACATTCTCCTGAAGAACGCCAGTAAGCATGGGGTGGAGGTAATAGAAGAGGCTCAGGTGCTTGATGTTATCTTTGAGAATGAACGGGCTACTGGTGCTGTCTATCTTCATGAAGGTTCAGAGAAACAGGTGTCAGCTCGATTTATTGTTGACGCAAGTGGGCAGGCGGCACTGTTAAGTCGTAAATTGGGGTTGCTTGAATGGGATACTCACTTCAATAATCTAGCTGTCTATGGATATTTCAAGAATGCTCGGCACTTGGATAGCCCGAATGATGGAAATATATTTATTGAGGCCTTCGAACATGGTTGGTTATGGAAAATTCCCCTGCATATTGGGATGGATAGTGTTGGCGCGGTCGTCGATAAGGATGTGGCACACGAACGACTGCGTGAATTGGGCTCAGATGGATTTTTGTTAAAACAAATTGAAGATGCTCCACACGTAAGTGAGTTACTGGAGAATGCTGAACTTGTTGGCGAGTCGAAGGTAGTCAGGGATTGGTCCTATAAGTCGACTCAATTTTCAGGGGATGGTTATATTCTGGTTGGTGATGCCGCCTGCTTTGTTGATCCACTATTTTCGTCCGGAGTGCATCTTGCGCTTGGATCTGCATCACTTGCATCGACTTACGTTCAGACAGTTCTTAAAGATCCCTCGTCGAGATCTCAGGCAGATCAGACGTATCGAGACATCTATGAGAAGCAATATCAGTATTTTCATCTGACAGCCCAGTTGTTCTACGGCACAAACAGAACGGCGGATTCATATTTCTGGGAAGCTCGAAGGATCCTCGGCGATGACTCAAAAACGCCGAAGGAGGCTTTTGTTAAGGTGGTCGGTGGCCAACCACCACAAGGCTATGAGCGCGCGGTCATCGAGAGAGGTGAAGTTCCAGATGGAATACTCAACGATGTCAAACGCATGGAGTCCTATCTTGAAGAACGGAAGAATACGACTGAACGCCTGACGCAGGACGGCGGCAAGGAGCTATTAGAGAGTATTCCGTCTTTGCCGAGCCACATACGATTGGTGCAGAAGCCGATCTTGTCAGGTCAGGAATATAAACAGGTCTCCCATTTAGTTGTTGATGGACAGGACACTCTGACACATGGTTATCCATTAACTGCTGTCATGGCAGATTTAATTTCTCGAATAGACGGTGGAACGATTTTGTCCGACATAATAGGTCAATTTGAGTCGGATCATGGTGTAGCCGATAAGGGAGCAATGAACGCCGTGGTGTTGAAAACACTCCCAGAATTGATCACTATTGGCATGATCGATGTAACAGCTCCCGGTGCTACCCGCGCTGAACGCAGACGTTTCGAGCGACAGCTACAGAAGAAGTAAGAAATAGTCCAATCACTTATCTGTTTCTCACGCGCCCGATGGGAATAAGGCCACCAATCCACGCCGCAGTGGCAATCAGAAGAATTTGAATAAATCCTCGAAGCACATGCCCTCCTTGAGAGAGCCGAGTACCTCCAACTTCAATATCATTGATCCACATATTTATATTCGCCCAGTAGAGTGCGAACAACATCCCTACGAAACCGATACTTGCGATCCGGCGGGTGCGGGGAAAAAATATTAATAGCCCCAAGAGAATTTCAAAGACTCCACTCACTAGAACCCAAAATCTTGGAGCACCCAGGAGATCAGGCACGATGGGTTCAAACCATTCGGGGTTTCGGAAATGGCCGATTCCGATAATCACAAAAGGAAGTCCATAGGCGATTGCGATCAGATGTTTAATCATGTGCATGAAAATATTCCTTTCAGTCTTATCTTGATAAATAGAAAGTGAACAGCTATTCCCATACTACGGTCTTATTGCGTTTAGTGCGTTTATATTCCCTGAAACAGCAGTGATTACAAGAGATTCAGCTTCTTGGTGTAGAGGGAATCAGTGTGGCACTGCTTGTCCTGACCTTTTGCCGCTAGCTATCGATCTTAAAATCAAATCCAAAAAATTAGAGCAATCAGCTTGCGATTAATGACTACAATAGCGGTCAGAGAATGTTGGACGCTGGTGGTACCTCATGGCTGATAGTCCTTTAGAATTTGGTTGGTTTTTGCCCACGGCAGGAGACACTAGAGCCTATGGGGTTCCTGAGGCAGCGGTAGACGTCACACCAGAATACCTCGGTAAAGTCGCCAAGACAGCGGAGGAGTCTGGGTTCGACTATATCCTTATCCCCGTTGACCGAGCGTGCTGGGAAGCCTATATCACCGGCGCATTTATCACAGCAAACACAAACAAAATATCCTCGTTGATCGCCGCCAGGCCTGGTTATATCAACCCTGTCTTGTTAGCTAAAATGATCTCTGCATTTGATCGAATGAGTGATGGTCGTATCTGTGTCAATTTGATCGCGGGTCAGGCAGACGAAGAGGTCAAGTCTGAGGGTGTCACGTATACCAAAGAAGAGCGCTACGCCCTTATGGATGAAGAGGTGACGATCATGAAACTGCTTTGGGCCGAAGAGGCTCCCGTAGACTTCGAGGGCTACTTCCACCAGATCAAAGGCGCGAGCATTGATCCAAAACCTTCGCGACAGCCGCGTTTTTATCTGGGTGGTGGCTCGGCGGCCGCATGGGAATTATCTGCTAAGCACTCAGATGTACATTTGTTTTGGGGTGACATGCCAGAACAAATTGCTCAAAATATTAGTGAACTTCGAAGTCTTGCTGCTCGTCATGACCGCGATACTGAGCTTGAATTTGGCATGCGCTTACAGATTATCTGTCGAGAGAGCGAAGCGGAGGCTCTCCAAGCTGCCGAAGACCTGATACATCATATACCCGAAGCGAGGCGTGATCTTTTAAAAATCCGTGTGGCTGGGTCCGAAGCGAATCAACGAGTTCAAGAGCTCGCAGCAGAAAAAGGTCTGTGGATAGCACCTCACCTTTGGACTGGTCTGACTAGGTTTCGACCAGGCGCTGGCATAGCCGTTGTGGGTGATCCACAGCAATGTGCGGACACGCTACAGCAATTTATCGACGCTGGCTGCACATCCTTCTGCTTGTCAGGCTACTTACATGATGAGGAAGCAGAGCGCTTTGGTCGATTAGTTCGACCGCTACTGCGGAGTTGATCAGCCAGCTCAAGAGCGTTCCTCTTGCAATTGCAGGTCGGTTGGTTACTGTTGCGGATGCCCGTACTACTATTGTCTTATCGTGATTCTTGTTGAACAACTGACTAAGTCATTCGGTCCGATGTCGGTCCTTGAGGACGTTTCCTTTACTGTAAGTGACGGTGAGAAGGTTGGACTTGTTGGACCTAATGGCACTGGGAAATCGACACTTCTTGAATTGATTGCCGGTGTGGGAGATCCTGACGACGGTCTGGCCCGACATACCGATGGATCACTGAGTTATCTCCAGCAAGATGTCCCTTTTGAAAGTGACCGAGTGCTGCTGCAGGAGATGTGGGTGGCTTTTGCTGATGTCACTGCAGTACAAAAACAGCTGGACGAGATAGCAGATCAAATTAGTGACGGCAATGGTGATATCGATGAATTGATCGATAGGCAAGCCTCTCTGTTTTCCCAATTTGAATCACTAGATGGGTACAGAATCGAACAGCGTATAGGCCGTGTATTAGATGGCTTGGGTTTTTTGGTGGAAGATCGACAAAAGGCCTGTGGTGATTTTTCCGGTGGTTGGAAGATGCGTATAGGACTAGCAAAGGTGCTGGTTCGGAATCCTGATCACCTACTACTTGATGAACCGACAAATCATCTAGACAGCAGCGCAAAAATATGGCTGTCAGAATATTTGTCTCAGTTTTCTGGATCGCTTCTTTTGGTCACACATGATCGAGAATTCTTGGATTTGGTCTCGACCCGAATAATAGAACTACGTGACGGCAAGATTCGGAGTTATACAGGCAATTACTCAGAATTTTTATCACAAAAAGCTAAAGATATTGTCCTTCTACAAAAAACTGCAGATCGCGAAAATCGTGAAATTTCGAGGCAAGAGCGCTTCATCGAGAGGTTTCGTAGTAAGGCTACAAAAGCCACGCTCGTAGCCTCTCGTGAGAAGGCGCTCGCAAAGAGAGTCAGGACGAAGGTACCTGACAAAGAGAAAGATGTTTCTTTTCAGCTAGAGTCTTCAGGACGAGTAGAACGCGAAGTTATCACGGTCGAGCATCTGGGTCATATATGGGAAGAAGAGCCTGTACTCATTGACGCAAATTTGTTGGTAGAGAGAGGCGAGAAAGTACTATTGGTCGGACCAAATGGGAGTGGTAAGAGTACTTTTTTGCGGGCAATTTGGGGCGAATTTGAACCAACAGAAGGTCAAGTGAGTTGGGCTGAAAGAGCAGAACCGGCGTACTACGACCAGCATCAAGATGAGGCACTCAAGGGTGAGTTGTCGGTTATTGAAGAAGTAAAATCTGTTGCACAGGGTCAGTCAGAAACTGAGATCAGGAAGGTCTTAGGACAATTTCTTTTCACGGGTGATCAGGTATTCAAATTAATTTCTGTGCTTTCCGGAGGAGAGAAAAGTAGAGTTGCGCTTGCTAAATTTTTGATTCAACCGTCCAACGTTCTGATACTTGATGAGCCTACGAACCACCTTGATGCAACTACGCGACGAAAACTTGTTCAGGCACTTAAGAAGTACGATGGCACTATTCTTTGTGCGAGCCATGATCAACTGCTCGTTACGGAGATCGCGTCTCGAGTAATTCGGGTAGAGGATGGCGAGTGCGTTGAGCTGATGAACTGGTGAGATAATTCAAGGCATTCGGCCTTGAAAGTCCGTCTGTCTCCAAGCTTCATACGCGATTAATGCAACAGAATTAGAAAGATTGAGACTTCTGTTAGCCGGCCTCATGGGGATGAGTAGTCGCTGGTCTGGGGGTATACCGTTAATAATTTCGTCAGGAAGTCCTGTATCTTCCCGTCCAAATAATAGAGAGTCATTCTCTGAGAATTTAGCTTCAGCATAGACACGGCTGGCCTTAGTGGTGACTGCGAATATCCTTCTGTCGTGATGGGATCGCACATATGCTGCGAAATTTTCATGTTCCGTGATCACCGTAAGGTCTGCGTAGTCTAATGACGCCCGTCGCAAATGAGATTCGTCGAAATTAAACCCGAGCGGCCGGATCAAATGTAGTTCGGCGCCGACGTTTGCTGACAGCCGGATAATGTTGCCGGTATTGCCTGGAATAAGAGGTTCGAACAATACGATATGTAGCATTCTTTAGAATTCTTGTAGCGCCTTGAATATACTTGCCTGAGTCAGTAGGTGCATGTTACAACCGAGTGAGATTAGATATATCTATCGAATAAGACAGGCTGCCCGATGAAGTTCTTTTCAACTCTAAGATCTGTTCTGCGATTCCGAAAATTTGAAACAGACCCTGTTGCTCGTCGCCTTCAGAGTGTGGCTAGTGTTTCTGATTTACGAGATATTTCAAAGCGCCGGCTGCCCGGAGGGGTTTTTGACTACATTGATGGAGCTGCGGAAGACGAGGTTACACTTAGGCGTAATAGTGAGGCGTATAATTCGGTCGAATTTAAACCACGGGTATTCCGAGACGTAAGTAACATATCGGTAGCCTCGTCGCTACTAGGTAAGCCGCTGTCGTTTCCGCTTGTATTGGCTCCAACCGGTTTTGGGCGTATCGCTCACTCCCAGGGTGAACTGGCTGTGGCCCGTGCTGCAGAGCGTGCGAATATCCCGTACACGTTGTCTACTTTGGGGACCCGGTCGATCGAAGACATTGCCGAGGTTTCGAATGGTAGGAAGTGGTTTCAAGTATACGTTTGGCGTGATCGTGAACTGGTTAAGGAAATGCTTGAGCGAGCAAGTGCGTCGAACTACGAGGCAATTGCTATAACGGTTGATACTGCTGTCCTGGGACGACGAGAGCGTGACGTGAGACAGGGCTTTACGTTGCCGCCGAAAATAGGACTAGGAACCATATGGGATGGGATACTACATCCGGGCTGGACCTGGGACTTTGTGAACGCTGAGCCAATATCATTTGCAAATGTCCGTGGAAAGTCAGTTGGTGATGGCTCAGATCCGGTTTCACTTGCTGGTTATATTAATTCCCAATTTGATTCCAGTCTTTCATGGTCAGACATTGAATGGTTTAGGTCTATTTGGAAAGGCCCGATTGTCATCAAAGGGATTCAAACAGTGGAGGACGCCCGTATCGCCTCCGAAATGGATCTTGAGGCGATAGCACTATCCAACCATGGAGGCCGGCAGCTCGACGGGGCGCCGGCGCCATTTGAGCTGCTGGAATCAGTGGCACAGGCTGTTGGTGGTGAAATCGAGATCATATGCGATGGCGGGGTACGAAGGGGTAGCGATATCGCGAAAGCTATATCGCTAGGAGCAGACGCGTGCATGGCTGGTCGTGCGTATCTCTATGGTTTGGGTGCTGCGGGCGAAAAAGGAGTAGATTTTGTTTTAGAGCATCTCAAAGAAGGACTCGTTCGAACCATGGCCCTAACTGGGGCTGCATCACTGGAGGATCTTTCAGGAGACCTTGTTCGAATCAGGGACAGGTAGCTAGGTCGGAATTTGGTCCCCACCACAAACAACGAATTCAATGTCTCTTAAGGCACTGAGCTTGTCTGTCGGATCTGAGCTCAGTGCAACGAGGTCAGCTCGCAAGCCAGGCTCAATGCGACCACGGTCTGGCAAGCCGAGAAGCTCCGCGCTTCGACTTGTGGAAAGTTGCAGTACTTCCAACGGCTCAAGTCCACTTAGATTCTGCATAATCTCTAAGGAATAGCTGAGATTCTCATGAGGAGTGTGTGGGATGCCGCAGTCTGTGGACATCAACATACGAGCGCCACTCTCAATCAAGTCCTGAGTAAGGGTTGCCCTTTTTTTGTACTGTTGGGTATTCTCCTGTCCCCATAGAGATCCGAATATAGTAGGCGAGACAATCGTGCCAGTTTCGGCAATTTCCTGAATTACCTCGGGTACAGGTTCGCTACCATCAGGTGTCTGAAAGGAGCAATGTTCAAGCATGTCAACTCCCCCAGCGAGTGCATGTCTAATTCCTTCTACGCCATGAGCATGAGCCGTAACGCGCACTCCAAGCCTATGTGCCTCTTCAACGATTGCTCGCATTTCCGGCTGAGTATATTGTGCTCGTTCAACATTCGTTCCTGGTGTCATATTGCCACCCGAGGCCATTACTTTTATCCAATCAACGCCTGACCGCACCCGTTCTCGGACTGCGACCCGTACTCCTAGCTCGCCATCAGCCTCGCCACCCATGAAGTAGCAGTGACCACCAGTTGGAGTGATAGGGGCTCCAGCCACTATCAACGAAGGCCCTGACACTACGGCTTGATCTATTGAATCTCTCAGAGATATTGCCAGGTCTGTTGGCGCCCCTAGGTCTCTGACTGTTGTAATCCCCGCCCGTAGCATTTTATGACTGTTGTCGATCATCCTGAGGAGCATGCTTGAGGGCGTATCGTTGTCGTAGACAGCCCGCCAGTCTTCTTTTCCATTGAAGCACAGATGCGCATGAGCTTCGATCAGACCTGGGATAATAGTGAGTCCCTGCGCACTGATCGTGTGTGCGCCAGGGGGTGGAGTGTCAGTAAATAGCCCATCACTGATATGTATGTCTTTGAGCTCAGGACCACTGGAATTACCATCCCAGACCTTGCCCCCCACAATAGTAATTTGTCGATTATTAGTAATTGCGGATCTCCTGTCTTCGACCAGATATCAAGTCAGGCCTGTACGAACCTCAGGCTAGCTTAGCAAATATTTTTTAACTCGATAGGGTGATAGTTTAGAAATTGTTGTATTTACTCCATATTGGGTGGGTGTATGAGTATTTCGAAGGTCTGGAAACTGTTGTTCATTGGCGTGCTTGCCATTGTCAGCGTATTAATCGCGGGATTTCTTTATTTATACGTGTTCTCAGATCCTGAAGAAGAAGTAAGTCTCGAGGCGGCTGTTGCAGCGATCTCTACATCGACGAGTGTCTCTACGGCCACGGCCACGGCCACGGCCACGGCCACAGCCACGGCCACGGCCACAACTACACAATCTGCTACGGCGGACATAATGCCAGATCTAATTCTCACCGGGAGCTGGACTTTGTCGAATGACAA
>CEQN01010174.1_pt1 | contig 11793 bp, 14 predicted proteins | sample 427011 | NCBI WGS metagenome assembly CEQN01 (sample SAMEA2621277, study PRJEB7988) | marine metagenome | biome: marine biome (ENVO:00000447); feature: deep chlorophyll maximum layer (ENVO:xxxxxxxx); material: "saline water (ENVO:00002010), including plankton (ENVO:xxxxxxxx)" | depth 120 m
AGGTTCATTGATTAAGTGGAATCCGTCAATAAAATCTATTAATGACCAAAGTGAGTTATGGAAAGCTTTAAATGACGACAGGATTGATATTATCGCGAGTGATCATGCACCCCATACTCTGATGGAAAAACAAAGAAAATATCAAGATTGTCCCTCCGGAGGCCCTCTTGTTCAACATTCTCTATTGGCGCTTCTTACTTGTGTAAAAAAGAAAAAATTAAGTATTGAAAAATTAGTCCAAAAAGCTTGTCATAATCCATCAATTCTTTTTCAGATAAAAAAAAGAGGATTTATAAAAGAGGGTTATTATGCAGATTTAGTATTAGTTGATTTAAAATCAAAAACAAGAGTTCATAAACATTCACTTTTATACAAATGTGGATGGTCCCCTTATGAAGGGACTGAATTTAATGGGAAAATTAAAATGACATTTGTCAATGGTCATAAAGTTTTTGATAATGGATTAATAAACAATAATCTTGTTGGACAACAATTAGAATTTGATAGATGAAGAAATATTTATTGTATTTAATTTTATTTTTTTGCGCTTGTTCATCCCCAATTCAAGATGAAAATAAAAATATTATTTCAAAACATGTAATGAAAAATATTTTAAAGGATATGATTTTGATGGAATCAATAAATAAAACTTACAGTTCAAGAATTGATAACAAAAATTTTTTTGGGGATAAATTTATATACCAAAAATATAATGTGAATGACTCGTTAGTCATAAAAAGTATTAATTATTATGCTCAAAATCCAAAAATATATTCAAAAATATATGAAAGTATACTTTTAGATATGGAAAAAATGGTTGATAGTATTGAAATTTTAGTTAAAATTCAAGAACATAACGACGACCAAAAAAAACTTTTTTTGAGTAATTTAAATAAATTAATAGAGTCTGGTAAGTTAAAATAAGTTTCGGAAAATTAAATCTTTCGATAAGCACTTGGTTTTGAAGTATTGACAATAATTGAAATTACACCATCCTTTTTTCGTTAATTCTAATAAACATATCTTTGTATGAGAACATTAAAGTTATGACCAAAAATTTTGTTGATGAATTAGTTAATCGTGGAATGATTCACAACATAACTCCTGACACTAAGAATTTCTTGCTCGAAAATAAAACTTCCGGTTATATCGGTTTTGACCCAACAGCTGATTCTCTTCATGTAGGTAGTCTTGTTCAAATAATTATCTTAATGCATTTTCAAAAAGCGGGTCACAGACCAATTATTTTATTGGGAGGTGCAACCGGAATGATTGGAGATCCTTCTGGTAAATCAGATGAAAGAAATTTATTAGATAAAAATACTTTAAAGACTAATCTTAAATTAATAGAAAATCAGTTTGAGAATTTTTTAGATTTTAATACAGACCAAAATAATAGGGCATTATTAATTAATAATTATGATTGGATGAAAGAATTTTCATTATTAGAATTTTCTAGAGAGATAGGGAAAAACATAACTGTAAATTACATGATGTCTAAGGATTCAGTAAAAAAAAGATTGCATGGTGAGCATAAAGAGGGAATGTCTTTTACTGAATTTACTTACCAATTAATTCAAGGATATGATTTCCTTCATCTTTACAACAATTTTGACTGTAAAATTCAAATGGGAGGAAGTGATCAATGGGGAAATATAACAACTGGAACTGAATTAATTAGACGAAAAGTAGCTGGAAAAGCATATGCTTTGACTTGTCCATTAATAACAAAATCTGATGGATCAAAATTTGGAAAAACTGAGCATGGTAATATATGGTTAGATAAAAATAAAACCTCGACATATAAGTTTTACCAATATTGGCTAAATACTTCTGATGAGGATGCCAAAACGTATATTAAGATTTTTACATTTTTAAATTTAGATCTGATTGAAAAAATTATTGATGAACATTTAAATAGTCCTCATAAAAGATTACTGCAAACTCAGTTAGCAGATAATGTTACTGAATTAGTCCATGGAAAAAAAGAGCTAAAAAAAGCCCAGATTGCATCTAAAATTCTATTTGGAAAAGATACTGCTGAGCATTTAAAAAAAATTGATTACGAAACTTTTTTAGAAATTTTTGATGGTGTACCTCAAAAAGAATTATCAATTAAATCACTTAAAAAAGGTATGTCAGCGATTTCGGCATTATCAACCGAGTCTAATTTTCTTAAATCCATTAGTGAAACTAGAAGAGCTCTTAAAGAGAATTCTATTATGATAAATAAGATAAAAGTTAATGAAGATTATACTTTGGGTTTATCCGACTTGATCGGAGAAAAGTTTGTTTTATTACAAAGAGGCAAAAAAAATTATTTTATTTTAAAATTCAGTTAGGAATAAATTGTATTACAGCCTCTAATTTCTGAATTATCAATCCTTCCTAGTACTTCAAATTTTCCTGAAGAATGAACTTTACCAACATCATTGGATGCTATAAAAGGACAACTCCCAAAATTTGCTAAGTCTATAATATTTAAAGCTCCAGTATCAGTAATCTTAGATAAAGATAGAGGATCTTCAATTTGCCTAACTAAGATTTTCATCCATGGGGGGCATTCAAATAATCCGTTTCCTGATGAATATGCTTGGGAGAGGATTTCAGTCATACTATACTCTGAGTGTATTAATGAAACCCCAAATCCTTCACATAATAAATTATGTAATTCTTCCCTTGTTATTTCTTTTCTATTACCCTTCATACCTCCTGTTTCAATTATAGTAGTATGGGTTAAATTTAATTTATATTTTTCAATGAAATCCAACAGAGCAAAAGAAACCCCTATCAAAATGGTTTTTTCTTTTTTATAATCAAGTTCCAATAGATTTTTGTTTAATTCATCAAAATTATTTAAGTAAAAACCACTTTTAGATGATTTACTTTTTTTTATTAATTCATTTACCATGTAAATTAATGATGAATCATTTCTTTCATAATATCCTGGAAGTAACGCAAGTATGTTATATTCCTCAATATTTCCATAAAAAAGTTCAAAACAGCCAAAAAAACTTTTTTCATAAGTTTTTTCATTTTCTAAAAAATGTTGGGATCTATTATAACTTGTTGTACCACTTGATCTAAAAATAATTTTTGGTTTTGAATTAAATATTTTTATCTGATGTTTTTTAAAAAAAGAAATTGGAAGAAAGGGGATTTCATAAATTGAACTTATTGAAAAAGGAGGTCTATCAATTAGATCACAATAACTTCTATAAGTTTGATTAAGTTTATAGTGATGAAATAAAAGATCATGGCAAGCATCTTCAAAATCAGACTTTGATTTAATTTCATGAAAGGACTTAGTTGATGTCATAAATCTCAAATTTAATTCTCACTAATGACTTAATAGGCATCTAATTTGATAATTAATTTAAAATTAAATTAACATTGTTAAATAAATTTATAATTACATTTATTAAACTATAAAAATAAAATCAAATCATCATGAAAAATAAAATTAAAATTTTGCTAGTTGATGATGAACCAGATGTGATTGAAATTTTGACATATAATCTTTCTAATGAGGGATACGAAATTTTTTCTGCTAATGATGGGATAAAAGCTTTAAAAGTTGCTAATGAAATATTACCAAATCTGATTATAATGGACGTTATGATGCCAAATATGGATGGAATTGAAACATGTGAGGAATTGAGGAAGAAAATTAAATTTAATAATACAATAATCATGTTTCTTTCTGCTAGAGGTGAAGATTTTTCTTATGTTGCTGCATTTGATGCTGGGGCGGATGATTATGTTACAAAGCCAATTAAACCAAAAGTTTTAATGTCCAAAGTAAAATCATTACTTAGGAGGTCAAAAACTATAGAAAAAACTGATGATGTTCTTGAAGTTGATGGTTTTAAAATAGATAGAGAAAGATATAGTGTAATTAAAAATTCAAAAAAATTCTCTTTGCCTCGAAAAGAATTTGAATTACTTTTTTTATTAGTCTCAAAAATTGATAGAGTTGTAACTAGAGATAAAATAATGAATCAAGTATGGGGTTCCGAAGTTTTAGTTGGTGATAGAACAATAGATGTACACATAAGAAAATTAAGAGAAAAGTTTGGGAATGAATATTTTAAAACTATAAAAGGCGTTGGATATAAGTTTGAAGTTAATTAAAAAATCTAACGTTGAAGAAGAATAATATTTTAGCGCCTTCACTCCTAATTTCCTTTTTATTTTCAATTGTAACTCTGTTAATTATTTTTATAATTGGAGTGAATACAAAATATTTTTTTGGTTTAACTTTTTTGATTTTTACTACATTTTTTATCACACTTTATTTTAGTTTCAAGTTTTTTTTATCAAGGACTATAAAAAAGTTTATTGATGAGTTTTATTCATCGGAATATAATTTAAGCGATCAAACTAATTTAGATAACCTAGATTCATTATCTAAATCATTAAAAGAATATGCTAAAAATAAAAACCTTCAAATAGAACTATTAAAAGATCAAGATAACTATAGAAAAGATTTTATTGGAAATATATCACATGAACTAAAAACTCCATTATTTACTATTCAAAGTTATATTTTAACTCTTATAGATGGTGGAATGGATGATCCTGATATACTAAAAAAATATTTAAAAAGATCCTCTAAAGCGATAGATAGGCTTACATATTTAGTAAAAGATCTTGACTTAATTTCTCAGTTTGAATCTGGAGTAAAAAATATTGAAAAAGAAAAATTTGATATTTTAATTATTATCAATAATGTATACGAGTTGCTTGAAATCGAATCTAAAAAGAACAAAATATCTTTAGAGTTAGATAGAAATTATTTAAAGCCAATATTTGTTATGGCAGACAAGGAAAGAATTCAACAGGTAATTACAAACCTTGTTATGAACTCTATCAAATATGGAGTTGAGAATGGTACAACAGAAATCAGTGTTCAGAATTTAAACGAAGAAAAACTTATAATTAGAGTTACTGATAACGGATTAGGAATAAGTAAAAAACATTTACCAAGATTATTTGAAAGATTTTACAGAGTGGATAAATCAGGTAACAGAAAAAAGGGTGGGTCAGGTCTTGGATTATCAATTGTTAAACATGTTTTAGAAGCTCATAATGAAAAAATATTTGTTGAAAGCAATAAAAATATTGGGTCTGAGTTTTCATTTACTTTAGATAAAGTAAATTAGTATTAGTGTAGTTCAAAAAAATTTAATATTTAGATTATCAATCAACTATTTTGGCAAGTAAGAATAAATTAAAAAAATTTAAAGATAATGAGCAGTTTCATAATGTTATTCAACCAAAAAGAAACATTTTAATATCTGACGAATTTGAATTTAAAGGAAAATGGAAAAAAAATTTTTTTAAAAATGATAATGAAATAGTTATCGAGTTAGGTTGTGGAAAGGGAGAGTACATAATTTACTTATCAAAAAAATTTCCAGATAAAAATTTCATTGGTATTGATATTAAGGGAGCTAGAATATGGAGAGGAGCCAAAACTGCATTGGATAAAAAAATTTCGAATGTTGTATTTCTTAGAACGCAAATTGAATTAATCAATAATGTTTTTGAGTCAAATGAAGTCTCAGAAATATGGATAACTTTTCCCGACCCACAAATAAAATATAAGAGATCTAAACACAGACTGGTTAATCCTATTTTTCTTGAGAAATATAAAGATATTTTAATTGAAAAAGGATTAATCAATATTAAAACTGACAGCGAGTACTTATTTGGTTACCTACATGGTATTTTAGAAAAAATAAAATGCAAAATCAATTATGTAAATCATGATATATATAAAAAATTAAATGTACCTGAGGAGGTGACTGATATTCAAACCTTTTATGAAAAAAAGTTCTTAAAGATAAAAAAGCCCATAACTTTTACTCAATTTTATTTTCATTCTGATGATAAAAAATAATTTTTTTGATAAGGTTTATTTTGTGGTTAAACAAATTCCATTCGGAAGAGTTTCAACATACGGTTCAATTGCTAGATATATTGGGTCTCCTGGGTCTTCAAGAATGGTTGGGTGGGCAATGAACGCATCTCACTCAAGAGAAAATATACCTGCTCACAGGGTAGTTAATAGATATGGATTTTTAACAGGTAAACATCATTTTCAAGGAACTAACTTAATGGAAGACCTTTTGCAGTCAGAGGGAATTAAAATTATTAATAATCAGATTCTTAATTTTGACATTTTTTTTTGGGATCCATCAATTAATCTAAAGCCCTTTAAAATATGATTTCATTTGGTTATACTCATTAATTGGTTCTATTTGAATTATATTTGTGAAATATTTTTTAAATGAATATCGATAAAGAATCTGTAATTGGTGTTTTAAAATTGATTAATAATCCTGGTACTAATAGTGATATTATAACCAGCGGATGTTTAACAAATATTCAAATTTTTGGTGATCAAATAGATATAAATCTTACTATATCCAATCCAAGTCTACAGGCAAGGAAAAAATTGGAAGTAGAAATAATGAAATCTATTCACTCTAAAATCAATATTAAGCTAAAAATTAATGTTTTTATCAAAGTTTTAGTTCAAAAGAAGTCCACCGATTCCAAAATTACAGGTAAAATAATTCCTGGAATAGATACAATAATCGCTATTGCATCAGGAAAGGGTGGAGTTGGTAAGTCTACCGTAACTGCAAATATCGCTGTTACTCTTGCCGGAATGGGATTAAAGGTTGGAGTGTTAGATGCTGATATTTATGGACCATCAATGCCTTTGATGTTTGATCTAGAAGGACATAGACCGTTAGCCAAAGAAATCGATGGTAAATCTAAGATGGAGCCATTGGAAAATTATGGAGTGAAGTTGTTATCAATAGGTTTTTTTACCAAACCGGATCAAGCTGTGATATGGAGGGGTCCTATGGCATCAAAAGCCCTAAAACAGTTAATTTTTGATTCCAATTGGGGGGAATTAGATTTTTTATTAATTGACCTACCGCCAGGCACTGGAGATATTCATTTAAGTATTGTTCAGTCTCTCCCAATTACAGGAGCCATAGTAGTTAGTACCCCACAACAAATAGCTCTGGCTGATGCAAGAAAAGGAGTTGCCATGTTTCAACAGGAAACAATTCAAATTCCTGTACTTGGAATAATTGAAAATATGGCTTACTTTACACCAAAAGAACTTCCCGATTCTAAATATTATATTTTCGGAAAGCAAGGAGCAAAAGATTTATCAGAATCAAAAGGTATTCCATTTTTAGGTTCATTACCTTTAGTTCAAAGTATAAGAGAGGCATCGGATTATGGAAGACCCGCTGCCCTTCAGGAACAAAGTGTAGTTTCTGATTCTTTTGAGGAAATTGCAAAGGAATTAGCAAAACAGGTTATAAAAAGAAATAAAAATCTACCTCCAACTAAAGTTGTGCAAATAACAACAATGACCGGGTGTAGTGCAGTAAAAAAATAATTATGAATAATATTGAAATTAAAGAAAAAGTTTTGGAAGCATTGAAGGAAATAAGACCTTTTTTAGCTTCCGACGGTGGAGATATATCTCTAGTATCTATTGAAGGGAATAAAGTAGTAAATGTTCAACTCCATGGTGCATGTGTTTCATGTACAGTTAACCAAATGACACTTAAACATGGTGTTGAGATGACAATTAAAAAATATGTTCCCCAAATTGAAAAAGTAATAAGCATAGAGGAATAATTTTTATTTTGCAAAAAGAAGTTTCCATAAAAGTAATTGATAGAAAAGAGAACAAGCATGTTTTAAAAATCCCTACCGATATGGGACTTAACCTCATGGAGGCTCTAAAAGCCTATGAATTTGAAATTGAAGGAATTTGTGGAGGTATGGCTCTTTGTGCCTCATGTCAATGTTATATTGAATCAAATCATATTCTAGAAAAAAAAAGTAATGATGAAGAGGCAATGTTATCAGAATCAATTAATGTAAAAGAAAACAGTCGTTTAAGTTGTCAAATACAAATTTCGAATAAATTAAATGGATTGGAACTAAAAATAGCTCCAGATGAATAGTTTGAAAATTTTAAAAAAAATAATTTTACCTTTTTTATTATGCATATTAATATTCAGTTGTAACAATATGAAAAAACCGAAAGTTATTGGGCATAGAGGTTCTAAAGGTTATTATGCAGAAAACACCTTAGGTTCAATTAAAAAAGCCATGGATTTAGGAGTTGATGGTATAGAAATAGATGTATTTAAGTGTGGTTCAGGTGAACTCGTAGTTTTTCATGACCAAATGGTTGATTCATTAACAGATGGAAAAGGAATGATTGAATTATTAAGTTTGGATAGCATAAAGAAATTAACAGTTTTAGGAAATGAAAAAATACCAACATTAGATGAAGTATTAAATTTAATTGATGGAAGGGTAATGTTAAATATCGAGTTGAAAGGGTCTAATACTTCATTTTTAACTCATCAACTATTAAAATCTTATTTTCAATCATCTTCATGGAAACCAGAAAAAGTTTTTATTTCGAGTTTTAACTGGAACGAACTTAAGGCTTTTCATCAATTAAACAAAGAAATAAAAATTGCCATTTTAATAGAAAAAACAGATCCAAGCAATGCAATTAAAATTGCAAATGAGTTAAATGCATTTGCAATAAACTCCCAATATACTTTTCTTAATAAAGAAAATATTTCAAAAATTAAATCTGAAAATCTTATGGTTTATGCATGGACAGTTAATGAATATAAAGATATAAGAAGGATGAAAAGATTGGGTGTAGATGGTATAATATCAGATTTTCCTGATCGGGTTAAATAGGATTTTATTCGATCAATTATAATAAATATTTATTTTGTAAATAATAAATTAAATGGGTTTATAGGTTTCCAAAATAGTATCTTTGTAATTACAATGAGTGAAAATGATTTTGTATTTAAACCCTCAAAGCTTGTTAATGGATCTTCATCTTGGGAATCTCCAAGTAATATTGCATTAATTAAGTACTGGGGGAAGTATAGAAATCAATTACCCAAAAACCCATCAGTTAGTTTTACTTTATCAAGGTCTAAAACAGTTACTAAGGTTAGATATAGACCAAAAATTAAAGGTGATAAAAAAAACTACTCTTTTTCATTTAATAGCTCTGAAAAGAAATCGTTTCATGAAAAAATCGATAAATTTTTTTTTAGGGCTCAAAAATATATTCCAGCTATTAAAGATCATTTTTTTGAAATAGAAAGTAAAAATACTTTTCCACACAGTAGTGGAATTGCATCGTCTGCATCTTCAATGTCATCTTTAGCACTTTGTTTAATGGACTTTGAAAAAAAAATTAATCAAAATATTTCTAAATCTTATTTTTTAAAAAAAGCTTCATTTTTGGCTAGATTAGGATCTGGAAGTGCTTCTAGGAGTATTCAGGGACCTATAGTTTCTTGGGGTCAGTCTGAATTTTATAATAACTCTAGTCAATTATTTGGAACACCACTAAATAAAATAAGTGAGGTTTTTAAATCTTATCAGGATTCAATTCTTATAATTGATAAAAAAGAAAAAAAAATTAGCAGTTCTCTAGGACATGAACTTATGGAATCCAATCCATATGCCAAAAATAGATTTTTTCAAGCAAATAAAAATATGGGTATAATTAAAAGTATATTTAGTTCAGGAGATGTTAAAAATTTCATTAAAATTGTTGAATCTGAGGCATTAAGCCTCCATGCTATGATGATGACTTCATATCCGTCTTTTATTTTAATTAAACCCAATACTTTATCTGTAATAGATAAAGTTATAAAATTTAGAAATAGTACCTCAGTTCCCATATGTTTTACTCTTGATGCAGGTTCAAATGTCCATTTACTTTATCCAAAAATAAATTTTAATAGAGTCCAGTCTTTTATTGATAGTGAGTTGCTAAAATTTTGTGAATCAAAAAAGTTTATAAATGATGAAGTTGGAAATGGTGCAAAAAAAAAATAGTTTTATGAATATGAAAGGTCCATTATTTTATGCTAAAATTCTTCTTTTTGGAGAATATGGAATTATTAAAGATTCTAAAGGACTGTCCATACCCTACAACTCATATAAAGGAAGCTTAAAAATAAAAGATTTTCAATTGAATGATGCTCAAAAAAAATCCCACCAAATCATAAAAAAATTTATCTCTTTTATAAAATCAATTGATTCTGCAGTCATCGATTTTGACTGGAAAAAAATCAATATCGACATCGAAAATAAGATTTTTTTCGAAAGTGATATTCCTCAAAGATATGGTGTAGGAAGTAGTGGTGCACTAGTAGCATCTATTTATGATAGGTATGCAATAAATAAGATTGATGTATCATCAAACCTAACAAATAATAAACTTCAAAAGTTAAAATATATTTTTTCTATGATGGAATCTTACTTTCATGGAAAATCTTCAGGATTAGATCCATTAAATAGCTATTTAGGTGTCCCTATTTTGATTAAATCAAACAATAATATTGAATCTCCAGGGATTCCATCTCAAGATTTTAAAGGTTCAGGAGCAGTTTTTTTGTTGGATAGTGGATTTGAGGGGGATACAGCCCCGATGGTTGATTTATTTATGCGTAATATGAAAAATGAATCTTATAGTAAAATAATAAAAGAAGATTTTATTTCAGTAACTGATAAGTGTGTTGATAATTTTTTATCTGGATCATATAAAAATCTTTTTGATCATTTGAAAGAACTTTCAAAAATTGTTTTCAATAATTTTAATCCGATGATTCCAGATGTATACAAAGATATATGGTTGAAAGGAATTAATTCAAACGCTTATTATTTAAAATTATGTGGATCAGGTGGAGGAGGATATATTCTTGGGTTTACTAAAAATTTAAATAATGCAAAAAAATTATTGAATGGACATGATTTGCAGGTTGTATACCATTTTTAAATCTCTTAGTTCTTAATGAATAAACTTTATTATCAAATTATAGGCTTTGTAAGTTCAACTAGATTATTAAATGTGATTGTACTTTGTATAACGCAATATCTAGTTTCAATATATATTCTGGCTCCGCAGAGAAGTTTAATCTCAATAGTTTTAGACTTAAATCTATTTATCATTATTTTTGCAACAGCAGTTTCAACATTATCTGGTTATATAATTAATAATTTTTATGATTTCGAGAAAGATAAAATTAATAGACCCAAATTATTTTTTTTATCAAATCTTATTTCCAAAGAGGATCAATTAAAGATTTATTTTTTTTTCAATATTATTACCATAACAGTTTGTATGTATCTTTCAATCAAAGCTTTTGCATTTTATTTATTCTATATTTTCATGATATGGCTATACAGTTATAGAATTAAAAAACTTTATTGGATAAGTAATTTTTTTTCATCAGCTATTGTAATATATCCTTTTTTTGCACTCATATTGTATTTTGGAGTTTTTTCAATGAAAATAATATTAATGGCTTTGTTTTTATATAACCTTTTATTTCTTAGAGACGTAGTTAAAGATCTTCAAAATTTCAAGGGAGATTGGATTCAAAAATATAAAACTCTACCAATTATTCATGGTGTTTTTAACACAAAAATAATAGCTTCATTTTTTTCTTTATTTACTTTTATAATTTCGATTAAGTTATTAAGCCTTCCACTCGGTAAAATATACTTTTACTTTCTGTTTAGTATATTTTTTGTTTTGATGTGGAGTATTTATTTATGGATTTATAAAAATCAAAAAAATTACCTTTGCCTTCATAATTCATTAAAAATTTGGATTTTGATTGGAGTTTATAGCATTACACTTATTTCTTAAATCATGATAAATAAAAAAAAATCTATAAAATCAATTGATTA
>CEQN01036844.1_pt1 | contig 11720 bp, 10 predicted proteins | sample 427011 | NCBI WGS metagenome assembly CEQN01 (sample SAMEA2621277, study PRJEB7988) | marine metagenome | biome: marine biome (ENVO:00000447); feature: deep chlorophyll maximum layer (ENVO:xxxxxxxx); material: "saline water (ENVO:00002010), including plankton (ENVO:xxxxxxxx)" | depth 120 m
CCCATGATCTCTACCGAATGAAAAAACTTCGTTTGCATTAATTTTATCAGTAAGAGCGATTCTATCATTAGCTTCAAATTTTGATATAATAGATTGCATTGTAGTTTTCCTCTTTAATTTTAAATAAAAATGCTGTATATGCATATACTGAGTATTAAGTTTCATAGCAGAAGAAAATAAATTTAATTTAATATTCATAGTATCAAACAGTAAGTGTGCATCTCGAGCATGATGAGTACCAAAAATATCATCATCATGTTTACCAACTTGAGGAGATGGTATAAATTTAGAAGTTTGGCTTAAATCATTAGCCCTTCTAATCAAATTAAATCTTCCCTCTAGCAAATTATCATCTCCTTCAGATAATGCCACTGTTTTAACAATAGTAGATAAATTGTGCGTATTGCATGATACGACCTGAATGAATTGGTCTTTTCCAGGATCTAATATTGAATCATTAATCCCTCTTGCATACATCTTACCAAATCCGAACTCACTGCCTTGAGCTACAAAACCTAAAGTAGAGCTTGTATGTTTTTCATAAAAATCTTTTTTATTTTTATGTCCAAATCCTGTTGGAGTACAATCTATAACAACTGAAGCTCTATCAATAGCTTCTTCAGATGTAAATTCTACTTTTATTCCAATATCATTAAAACCATCTATTTTATCAGTATTAGTTGAAAGTCTAGCGCCTCTCTTTAATAAATTTGAAACTTTTGATCTATCTGTGGTAAGCGGTGTATACTTATTAAATGTAATTTCATCAATACCTAAAGCATCTTTAAAGTTACATAGCAATCCAATAAGAGGCTCACCAATAGTACCTGTTCCAATCACATGAACAATTCTTCTTGACATTTTTCTCTCCTTAAATTATTTTATATTCTACATTATCTACTAAAAATCTTTTCAAACCATTAAAACCCGATTCATTATAAACATCAATCTGTTCCTGAGCTTCAGTTTTACCATGAACTATTTGATTGGCAACTTCAATGCTATCCTCATTACCAAAATGTATCAATGAAGGCTCAATATATTTTATCATATAAGAAACCATTTCTTTCATAGATATAATCTTTTCATTAAAAGGATTAATAATTATAGAATCCATTCCTTTGGTTGCAGCTTTCCATATACCATCATTTAAAAATTCCATATTATATAAATTTTGTTTTTTTGATGATTTAAGCTCATTACAAATAGCATGAACTAATGCCTGAGTAAACGCAATAAGCATTCTTGTTTTTGATAAGGATCTTTGTATATCACAAACCCTAAATTCAATAGTATTAAATTCAAAGTGTGGTCTTATTTTCCACCATAAATGTCGAGCCTTACCTATTGAATCAGCTAAAATTAATTTTTCTTTTATATTCTCATATTCTTTATATGATTTTAAATTATGCAAAACATTTGTCCTTGGGAATATTCCAAACTGAAAAGTTCTAGATGATTGCATGCCTGTCATAGAACCTGCAAAAAAAGGAGAATTTACAGATAGGGCCATCAATGGTGCAATCCAAGCATTAGCCTGATTTAAAACTTTAATAATCATTTCTGGATCATCTAAACCAATATGTATATGGGTAGAAAATGTTATATTTTGTCTTGCATATTCATTAAGTTGACTAGTAACCCAATTATAAGAATCATTATTAACAAATTTTTGTTCAGAAGGAAGAGCAGTTGGATGAGTTCCACTAATACCAATCTTAAAATTTAATTCATTTCCTATTTCTTTTAATCTTAAACGATTTTTAATAACAGATTCAATAGCATGTTCTACGCTATCACAAATAGGAGTATTAGATTCAATTTCACTCAATAATAATTCATATGAATATCTATCTTTTTCATTATCATTAAGAAAATCCATAATATCATTTGCTTTATCTACTAAATCAAAAGATTCTGCATTACATATCATAAATTCTTCTTCAACACCAATTGTAAATATTTTTTTTGACATTATATTACTGCATCCTCTTGCCATTCACCGAATACTACTTTCATAGAATCTACAATTTCTCCTAATGTTGCATATTCCAATGCAGCATCTATAATAAGTGGTAATAAATTCGTATCTTTTTTTGCTGCATCTGTAATTTTAGATAATTTTTCATCAACTAATTTATTATTCCTATTATTTCTAATATCTTGCAATCTAGCTATTTGTTCTCTTTGAACTTTATCAGTTATTTCTAAAATTGGTATATCTATAGTTTCATTATCCTTAATAAAATTATTAACTCCAACAATAAACCTATTCTTAGATTCAATCTTTTTATTATATATTGAAGCTGAATCAGCAATCTCTCTTTGAAAATATCCCGATTCAATACCATTGATAACTCCACCTATCTTATCTATATGCTCAAAATAAACATTAGCTTTTTCTTCTATTTGATTGGTTAGATCTTCGACAAAATATGAGCCACCCAAAGGATCAACAACATTTGCAACTCCTGTTTCATAAGCTAATATTTGCTGAGTACGAAGTGCTATTTCAGCAGCTTTTTCTGATGGTAAAGCTAAAGTTTCATCCATGGAATTAGTGTGTAAAGATTGTGTACCACCTAAAACTGCCGCAAGAGCTTGAAAACTAGTTCTTGCAATATTAATTTCTGGCTGTTGTGCCGTTAAAGAGAAGCCTGCAGTTTGAGTGTGAAATCTAAGTTTCATAGATTTTTCAGATTTAGCGTTATAATATTCTTTTAATCGCCTTGCCCAAATTCTTCTAGCCGCTCTATATTTACAAATCTCCTCAAAAAAGTCTGAATGAGAATTAAAAAAGAATGATAATCTTGGAGCTATATCATCAACCTTAAGGCCACGTTCTATACATGCATCAAGATAGGCAAATCCATTGGATAAAGTAAAGGCTAATTCTTGAATTGCCGTTGAGCCAGCTTCCCTAATATGATATCCACTTACAGAAATTGTATTATATTTTGGCATATTCTCAGTACAATATTCTATCATATCAACAATTATTCTTACGGACTCTTTAGGTGGATATATCCACTCTTTTTGGGCTATATATTCCTTCAATATATCATTCTGTAAAGTTCCGTTAATTTTAGATAAATCAATATTACGCTTAATTGCTAAAGCAACATAAAATGCAAAGATAATAACAGCTGGACCATTAATAGTCATAGATACACTTATTTTACTTAAATCTATACCATCAAACAGCCTTTCCATATCTTTTAGATTACTAATTGACACACCACAATGACCTACTTCACCATCTGATAATTCATGGTCAGGATCATAACCCATCAAAGTAGGCATATCAAAAGCTACGGATAAACCAGTTTGCCCACTGTTAAGCAAAAATTTATATCTTTTATTGGTATCTTCAGGAGATCCAAATCCAGAAAATTGTCTCATAGTCCATAATTTCCCTCTATACATATTTGGATGAATACCCCTAGTGTAGGGATATTCACCTGGAAAATTAATATTATTAAGAAAGTCATTACTTATATTGGATGGACTATATAGGACATCCAAATTCTCTCCTGATATAGTATCAAAATCATAATTTCTAGTTTTTGATTCTTTCAATTTAGATTTCCAGTTATCCTTCATAAACGTCTATAATTTTATTATATATTTTATTAATTGACAAACCTGTTAATTCTAATAATTCTGATCTGCTCCCATGATCAACAAATTTATCATTTATACCTATTAAGTTAATAATATTATTATATTCAACCCTGCTAAAATATTCTAGAATAGATGACCCAAAACCTCCAGTTATACAACCTTCTTCTAATGTAAAGATATATTTATACTTATCTTTAATTTCATTAAGCATATCATAATCAAGAGGTTTAATAAATCTACAATTTATTACCGCTACATTAATATTTTTATTCTTTTTTAAATTTTGAGATATTTCAACAGCATGACTTACCATTGAACCTACACTCAAAATAATAATATCATCTCCAGTAATTATTTCTTCCCAAGAGCCAATATTCAATAATTTTGGCTTATAATTTTCTTTATATTCTGTTCCTATTTTACCATATCTAATCGAAAATGCTTTATTAGCATTTAACGCCGTAAATAACAAATCATGTAATTCAAAACCATCTTTGGGAGACGTTACTATCATATTTGGAATAATTCTTAAAAAAGCAATATCAAATATACCATGATGTGTAGGTCCATCAGGCCCTACTAATCCTGCTCTATCCATGCATATAATAACAGGTAAATCTTGTAGTGCTATATCATGAATAATTTGATCGTATGCTCGCTGAATAAATGTTGAATATATAGCAACAATAGGTATATTACCAGATGCAGCAATACCAGAAGAATAGGTTAAGGCATGTTGTTCTGCTATAGCAACATCTATATGTCTATCACTATATAATTTTGCAAATTCAGATAATCCTGTACCTACCTCCATTGCAGCAGTAATACACCTAAAATCAATATTTTTTGCTAATTGTAATATGCTATGACCAAATACCTTTGAAAAAGTAAAATTATCAGTAGTAGAATTATTAGATTTTTTAGATGGAGATAGACTATAATATTTAACAGCATCATTAGATTCAAAATGTTTAATTCTTCGTGATTTATCTGTATAAACATGCAACAATATAGGACCATTAATATCTTTGATTGTTTTAAATATACGAATCAATTCAGGAATATCATGACCATCAACAGGGCCTATATATCTAATGCCTAATTCTTCAAAAAATCCACCTTCAGTTAAACTAACTTTCATACCTTCTTCTGTTTTCTTTAAAATTTTTCTTATTGGCTCAGATAAAACTGGTATTTTACCTGTCATATCCCAAATATTATCTCTCAATTTATTATAAGTAGGATTAGTTGTAATTTTAGTCAAATACTTAGATAAGGCACCTACGCTCTCAGAAATTGATAAGGAATTATCATTTAAAACTATAGTTAATTGAGTTCTATGAAATCCTAAATTATTTAAAGCCTCATAAGCTAGACCTCCCGTCATTGCTCCATCACCAATAACTGCTAATACTTTTTCATTTGTTTTATTTTTATCTCGCATATGAGCAAATCCTAAAGCTGCCGATATAGATGTACTTGTATGGCCTGCTCCATAGCAATCATAAGGACTTTCATCCATTTTTAAAAATCCGCTAATTTCATTTAATTTCCTAATTTTAAGAAATTGTTCTCTTCGACCTGTTAAAATTTTATGTGGATAGGCTTGATGTCCTACATCCCATATAATTTTATCTTCAGGTGTATTATAAACATAATGAAGTGCTATAGTAAGTTCAATAACACCTAATGGAGAAGAATAATGCCCACCAAGTTCAGTGATTACCTCATGAATATACATTGCAACCTCATCAGATAAAATAGCTAAATCTTTTTGATTTAATTTCCTAATATCATTAGGACTATCGATATTAGATAATATTTTATATTTTTTATTCATTTATCATTTTAAAAAAATATTTATATATACATAAATCATCACTTACTTCAGGATGAAAAGAAGATATTAAATGCTTTTTATTACGTATCAATACAGGCTCACTATTATAAAAACCTAATACTGTGCATGTATCATTTAAATTTGAAAACTTAGGTCCTCTAATAAATGTAGCATAATATTTCTTATTAAATAAAGGTTCATCGATCAAATTTATATAATCTGAGAATGAATCAATCTGTGAGCCCCATGCATTTCGACTTGATGAAACATCTAGAAAGTTTAAATTATTTACTCTTGAATCTTTAGAATCTTTAGACATTAAAATAGCGCCTGCACATGTACCAAAAACAGATTTTTTTTTTGCAAACTCTTTAATTGGATTGAAAAGATCATAATGATTTAATAATTTAGATATTGTAGTTGATTCTCCCCCAGGTAATACAAGAGCATCTATAGCATCTAAATCATCAGCTTCTTTAATATATAATGAATCTATAGATAATTTATCTAAAGCGATTTTATGTAAATGGAAGTCTCCTTGAATTGCCAATATACCTATCTTCAATTACCAACCTCTATTTTGCAACATTTCGTTATCAGGAATATCAGATATATCTAAGCCTTCCATTGCCTCTTTAAGGCCAGAAGATATTTCAGCCAAACGTTTTGGATTATCATAAAATGTTGTAGCTTCTACTATAGCCTGAGCTCTAGCTTCTGGATCTTCAGATTTAAATATTCCAGATCCAACAAAAAGTGATTCTGCTCCTAACTGCATCATTAAAGATGCATCAGCTGGAGTTGCTATACCACCTGCACTAAAATTAGGCACAGGCAATTTATTGGTTTTATTGACTAATTTAAGTAGTTCTAATGGAGCATTATTTGATACAGAAAATTCTTCTAATTCTTGTTTCGTTTCCATTAATGAAACAGCTTTTATTTCAGTTGTAATTGCTCTCATATGCTTAACTGCCTCTACAATATTACCTGAACCTGCTTCTCCTTTAGTTCGTATCATTGCAGCTCCCTCATTAATTCTTCTAAGGGCTTCACCCAAATTTCTTGCACCACAAACAAATGGAACTTTAAATGGGTTTTTATCAACATGAAACTGATTGTCAGCAGGAGTTAAAACTTCACTTTCATCAATAAAATCAATTTCTAAAGCCTCTAATATTTGAGCCTCTGCAAAATGACCTATTCTACATTTTGCCATGACTGGAATAGAAACATTATTTTTAATTTCTGTTATCATTTGAGGATTTGACATTCGCGATATGCCACCATCTCTTCTAATATCTGCAGGAATTTTTTCTAAAGCCATTACAGCAACTGCTCCTGCTTTTTCAGCTATGCATGCCTGCTCAACATTTGTAACATCCATAATTACTCCACCTTTGAGCATTTCAGCTAATCCTACTTTTATTTTAAACGAACCTTTTTCCATATTTTCTCCTTATAAAGATAATAATCTTTCTTTAACTTCTTCTATTAAATAATCTGGCGTAGAAGCACCAGCACTTATACCTACAGATTTACAATTTTTAAACCATTTTACATTAACATCATTTGCACAAGTTACCTGATAAGTATTTTTATTAATTAGCTTAGATAACAATGTTAACCTTTTAGAATTTGCGCTAGTAAATGATCCTATAATCAACATAACATCTGATTCAACTGCTAAAGTTTTAATTTGCTCCTGATTTCTTTTAGTTGGATAACATATAGTATTAACGAAGTGTAAATCAAAAACTTTTTGCATTAAAATGTTAATAATTTCTTGAACATTTTCAATTGTTTGAGTAGACTGACTTACAACACCTGCTTTTTTATATTTTTTTAACTTATTTGCCTCGTCTTCAGAAGCAATAACAATAGTACCAGGAACCTGGTCTGCAATCGCAACAACCTCATCATGCCCATGATCCCCAATAACAAATATTTGCCGTCCATCCTCTGCTAACTTCTTAACTTCATTATGAATCTCATGAACAAGTGGGCATGTCGCATCTACGACATTCATATTTCTATTTTGCGCTTCTTTCCATATATTTTTTTTACTACCATGAGCACGCAGTAATATTGGCTTATCATCTGGTATATCATTTAAACTATCAACAACTTTTGCACCTGCCTTATCTAAATCTTCAATAACATTTTCATTATGCACTATATCTCCTAACATATAAACTTCACCATGTTCCTCAGCTGTCTTATATGCTAGATTAACAGCATCTCTAACACCAAAACAATATCCTGCGTCTTTTGCTATAGTTATTTTCATTTATTCTTCGGTAAAGTTATACCTGTTTGACTTTGATATTTACCATTTTTATCTAAATATGATTTTTCGCACATTTCATCCGATTCAAAAAATAGAACTTGACATAATCCTTCATTAGAGTATATTTTAGCTGGTAAAGGTGTTGTATTAGATATTTCCAACGTAACATGTCCTTCCCACTCGGGTTCAAAAGGAGTAACATTAACAATAATACCACATCTTGCATATGTAGACTTTCCTAAACAAATTGTAAGCACATTTCTTGGTATTTTAAAGTATTCAATACTTCGAGCTAAAGCGAAACTATTAGGAGGGACAATACATATATCACCCTTGAAATCAATAAATGATTTTTCATCAAATTTTTTAGGATCTACAATACTATTATTTACATTAGTAAATATTTTGTATTCATCTGAAACTCGTATATCATAGCCATATGAAGATAATCCATAAGATATGGTACCTTTTCTTATTTGATTATCTGTAAAAGGGTCTATCATCTTCTCTTCTATGGACATTTTTCTTATCCATTTATCAGATTTTATTGACATAATTCTTCCTTTTTTTTATTTAACATATCAATAATAGTGTTTTCTATATCATTGAAATTACTATTCTCAACAGTTGCTCCAGCTGCAAGTTTATGACCGCCACCATTAAAATGATGGGCTATATCATTAATAATATATTTCCCTCTAGACCTAAAATTTATTCTAAATTTACTATCAGATACTTGTGATATCATAAAGGATACTTCAACACCTTTAATTGAACGCATAAAATCTGTAAATCCATCCACATCTTCTAAAGAAGCATTGCAATCCTTTAACATCTGAGCATTTATTTTAATAGATGCAAATTCATCAATTATTTTTAAAGAGTCTATAACAGCACCTAAAAGCTTAACTTGAGGAATAGTTCTTTGTTCATAAATAGCTGAGTACACATTATATGGCTTTACCCCCGAATCTAAAATTTCTTTTGCCATTAAGTGGCAATCTGGCGTCGTTGAATTATATCTAAATGAGCCTGTATCAGTTATTAATGCAGCATACAACCCTTCAGACATATCATAAGTTAAGGCAGTATTTGTATGTTTTAAATATTGCCAAACTAAATAACCAGTAGCGGGAGCAGAAATATCTAAGCAACGAAAATTAAAGAAAGAATCGTTAGAGGGATGGTGATCTACAGAAATTCTTTGAATATTATTATCTTTCAAAATATCTGATATAATCCCTAGTCTACTATAATTTCCAATATCAAATATAATAGCACAATCACAATTACTAATCCAATTGAAATGTTTATCAGTATCATATGTCTCGATAATATTATTTTTATTTAAAAACTGATATTTATCTGTTAAATCCGAAATATTAATGATGCGACAATTCTTATTATAAGATTTAATATAATGATACATAGCAACTTCTGATCCTAGACCATCACCATCTGGATTAATATGAGTCGAAAGTAATATATTATCACTATTCTCGATTAATTCTGTTAATTTATTCCAATCAATATTCATTTTAAAATATTACTGCACGTTTTGCACGTTTTAATTTAAACTTTATAAAACTATTATAAAAGACAACTTTTAAAAAAATATAAAACTAGTTACTATAAAAATTGGTGTTAGTATTAAAATAGACCAAATCATATAGCCGAAAAAACTAGGCATAGCAATTTTATTTTCTTCTGCTATAGATTTAACCATAAAATTTGGTGCATTACCAATATAAGTCATAGCTCCCATAAAAACTGCGCCACACGAAATAGCTAGCAATGTATTACCTGTAACCATAAGCCAATCAACAGTATTGTCACCTAAAGCTGCCGTAAAGAATACAACATACGTAGGTGCGTTATCAAGAAAACTAGATAAAATCCCTGTTAGCCAAAAATACATATAATCAATATTTAATCCTTGATTATCAATTATTATATTTTTCATCCAACTCATTGGGCCTATTTCTTTTGTCACACCCTTTAGCATCTCTATCGCTGGAATCATCGTTAAAAATATTGTAGCAAATAATTTTGAAACTTCTCTAATTGGTTCCCAAGTAAAATCATTTCCTTCTCTATATTCCCTAGGGGTTATTTTCAATGATACAAATGTAACTGTTAATAATATTATTAACTGAACTAATGTTCCATATGACATCATCATAGTGCCATGATAAGTAAAAAATGATAGATCTTTAAGACTTTCTAGACCGCTTAAGATAACTGCCATTACAATAAATCCAATTAATATAAAATTAATTTTTCCATCAATTTTAATTGATAATTCTTCTGATTTTGGCGCATCATCTAATTCTTTGTTGTAATAATAACTATCAACAATATAAAAAAGGATCAGTAAGATTAATGATACAAAAATCATTGGGATATACATATTAAATAAAGTCCATGTAAAATCAACCCCTCTTAAAAAACCTAGAAATAATGGAGGGTCTCCAATAGGAGTTAAAGATCCACCAATATTAGATACCAAAAAAATAAAGAATACTACTAAATGAACTTTATTTTTTCTCCATGAATTAGCACGTATTATGGGTCTTATTAAAAGCATTGAAGCTCCTGTAGTACCCATAATTGAAGCTAATACTGTACCAATAAATATAATGGATAAATTTAACACAGGAGAACCATTTAGATTCCCTGTTATAAGAATGCCGCCAGATACGGTAAATAATGCTAACAATAATACGATAAATGGAATAAATTCTCTTAAATATACTTCTAAAATATAGAAAAGGGTATAATCAGAAAAATTAATCGCAAAACATACAAAAAATAATAATCCCCAAAATAGAGAAACCTTACCATAATGATGATGCCAAAATCTTGCATTTATTAATGGAATTAAAGCGATAGATAGCAATATACCAATAAAAGGCATAAGCCAGAAAAGACTAAAATCTTCTGCTGACAAGTGATGATTAACACCGTTTGTTTCACCCGCAAATACCGCTGTAACTAAGAATGATAAAGCAATTATTTTTTTAAACATATTTATACATTGATTATTTATATCGTAAATTAATAAATGTTACAGACATTTATTATTACAATTTTTATTATTTTTTCTTGCATACTCTTAATGAGCTTAGGGTACTTATTCAGCGGTAAAAAAATGAATGGCAGTTGTGGAAACTCAGAAGATAATCCATGCGAATGCAGCTTAGTAGACAAAGTTAAATGCTCATTAAAAAAATAATCATCAGGCATGGTCAAAAAATCTAAAAAAGGCTATGTTAGATACCTTCGTATAATCCGAAAAATACATAGAAGAACCGGGATGTTACTCTTTGTGTTTTTCTTTATCATTGGAGTTACAGGTTTGATACTTGGATGGAAAAAAAATAGCAATGGAATAATACTTCCAAAATCATATGTAGGAACATCTATTAGTCTTCAAGATTGGCTACCTATTAATACATTGCAAGATATTGCATTCAAAACAATGCAAGATTCTATTGATAAAAATATAGACTTAGAATTACAAAGAATTGATATTAGACCTCAAAAAGGAATGGTGAAATTTGTATTTAATAACCACTATTGGGGAATACAGCTAGATGGATCGACAGGAGATGTATTAGCAATAACAAAAAGACGGTCAGATTTTTTTGAAAACATTCATGATGGATCTATTCTAGATATTATATTCAAAACCAAAGGAGAAATAATTAAATTAGTTTACACATCTATAATGGGGTTAGCTTTAATAATATTTACATTAACTGGATTTTGGCTGTGGTATGGTCCAAAATTAATCAAAAAAAATAAAAAAAATATTTAAATATGGAAGTATTTATATTAATAATGGCCGCATTTATCACTTCATCAATTTCAGCTGTTATAGGTATGGGGGGAGGAATAATTTTATTAGGAATTATGGCCACTATTATTCCAAATGGATATATGGTAATCGCACTTCATGGAATA
>CEQN01127348.1_pt1 | contig 11669 bp, 10 predicted proteins | sample 427011 | NCBI WGS metagenome assembly CEQN01 (sample SAMEA2621277, study PRJEB7988) | marine metagenome | biome: marine biome (ENVO:00000447); feature: deep chlorophyll maximum layer (ENVO:xxxxxxxx); material: "saline water (ENVO:00002010), including plankton (ENVO:xxxxxxxx)" | depth 120 m
GCGTATGGATGAAATGCCTGATATTCATGTAAAAGCAATCATTAATAACAAATCCCCGAGTGGGGTTGGTGAATTAGGATTGGCTACAACAGGTGCATCTGTTGCAAATGCAGTATTTGCTGCTACTGGCGCAAGGGTAAGAGAACTACCATTAACTCCTGACCGAGTATTGGCAGCACTTCGAGGGTAACTCTCAGCTATACCAGAAAATACAAGCACCTAAGAATGCTATGTCAAGACGCTTAAATATATCTAACGAGCTGCAAGTTCTCCGCCCCAAATCTCTCTGTACTGTAAACGAGAAGAATATATAAGCATTGCGTCAAGATTCATACGATCAAAACCCGTTACCTCATAAAGCGCTTCAAAAGCCATATCTTGATCTTGATGGTCAAACATAAGAGTTCTTTCTAAAACCTCAATATCCGTTCGAGTTGTAATTGCTTCCGCAGTATGCATCACACCAGAATCACGTGTACCTGCAATAACTAAAAAACGATTTCCGTCAGGTCCAGGAAATGTTGAAACCAAGCCATAATCTTGATAATTACTCTCTTCAGGAATACCTGCACCACTTGCATAATATTCTCCAGTAACATCATTAATTAACTCATCATAACTCTCGCCAATGCTCAAACCAGAGGATGCAAAGACAAAATCCATTAGTGTTCCAAGAGCACTAATATAGCCTACATAAAGAATATCGTGAGACTTAAGATCCGCTACTCTAAGTTCAGACATCGTTGTAACCCTAACCTCCTTGTTAGAGGTGTATACAACACGAAGTAAATCCTTAAGGGCAAATGCAGCTCCCTGGGGTAAATAGGTCAGATCAAGATCCATGTAATTCTCCTGCAAATCAGGTTGACCAAAAAATAAGTCATCAAGATCATCGCTTGAATTAACATCAAACTCCCTGAGCAAACGCCTTACACGCCCAAACTCATCAAGTTCCCCAAAAATATAATAATCCCCAACAACCACAAGAAGAGGATAATCTTCACCAAGCATATCTTCCCAAACCGGCGAATCAGCTACCTGCTCATAGGCATCAGGCAAATGCCTATTCCAATCAAACAGAAAATATGTGGCGATAGAAAAAACAATTAAACCGGCAATAAAACCAATCCCTATTTTTTGTATCTCCTTAGCATTACCATAGTTTTTATGTGGCTCAGGAGAAACCACATCAAGACGATATTGTCCCTTAGCAATCTTTAAGCGTTGACCATTCTCACCTGGCATTTCAGCATAATAATCATCAAGTTTCCGACGAAGATTATGAATATAAACTCTTACAAAAGAATCCTGGTTAGAATCAAACTCTTTTGTCTTATCAAAGACATCTATAGCTATATCAACTTCTTTAGGCTTCTGGTTTTTCTCAGAACATTGAGCCAAATAGGAAAGTAATCTTTCATAGATATGGGAGCGGCCGAGTGCCCCACTCTCTATGATTTTCTCTACTTCCTCAGTAATTTTATTAGACGAACCCATTATCTAATGACATGCATAATTTGAAACTGGAGCGCCACTCTAGCTTATCCTTAACAGTTAATAAACTTGTTCTAACTATCTATTTTATAAGAAAAAGCCAAACTGATATATCCTAAAGAAATTAAGTTCTCAATAACGCTAATTAGATAATCTTATCTCGCCATAAAAGAAACACTGCTTTATTCTTAGTTTCCTATGATCAAATTAGTTTTTTTAATACATCGGTATCTTGGTATTGCTCTAGGCCTAGTAATCACACTCTGGTGTTTATCTGGGTTTGTCATGATGTACATGCAATATCCGGAGTTTAGTTCAAAAGATCGCCTTGCGGGAATTGAGATCATAGAGATTGGAGATTGTTGCCAACTTCCGAGTGACTTTAGCGATATAGTTATTGATCGATTCCAATTAGAAATGTTTGATAGTCGTCTAATACTTAGACTAATGGATGGGCCCTATCAATACATAATCGATCTATTAACAGGAGAATACTTAACTAGCTTTAGTGAATTAGAGATAAGCCGTTCAGCTGTTATTACCGCCCAGGAACTAGAACTCACAGGCAATTTAAATCTTCTAGGCACCATAGATAGGGATCAATGGACAGTCTTTCCAGGTTTTAATTCACATCGCCCGCTTTATCATTTTGAAATTAATGATTCACTAGGTACACAATTCTATATTTCTAGTCTAACGGGTCAGGTAGTTCAATTAACAAACTCGAAAATACGCTTCTGGAATTGGATCGGATCAATACCCCATTGGCTTTATCCAACAATGCTCCGTCAGCACACTAGTGTTTGGTTGCAAACTGTTATCTGGCTAACAATTGCCAGCATCTTTCTCACTGTAATCGGGATTTATATTGGCCTTCGTCAATATAAAACACGAAAAAGCAGAAAAAAATCTCCGTACCATGGTTGGGGGCTTTGGCATCATTTCTCTGGACTATTTTTTGGGCTTTTTACTTTGACATGGCTCATTAGTGGGCTTTTATCAGTAAATCCTTGGGGGACTCTAGAAGGTAGAAGTTTTGCAGAAGAAAATCATAACCTTAAAGGTGGGTATCTAAGTTTTGAGGACGTTAGAAATTTCATCTACTCCTTGCCTGGTAATCACATACCGGCTACTACTGTTCGTTTAGAAGGATATATGCTTGATAAAGAGCTTAGTCTGATGGCATTTGACTCAAATGGCGCACGACTTCGTCTTAACTCAAGCACCTTTAATCATGATCCGCTATCTGATGATTTTTTTACTCGAACAATGCATATAATTCGCCCTAATTCCTCGATTACAAAAAGCGATTGGATTACTACCGGGGATGCTTACTACTACAACCATCATAATATGCAGAATTTCCCTGTATTTCGCCTAAGCTATAACGATGGAGAAAGACTTTATCTTGATAGAACAAGCGGCGAACTTGTCTTTGCTGTAGATAATGAGCGCAAGTGGTTTCGTTGGTTTTTTCAGGGGCTTCATCGGGGAGATTTTTCGCAACTTATTCGAAAACGACCTCTATGGGATCTTCTTATGTGGCCATTAATGCTTGGTGTTACAGTAGGTGCGCTTTCTGGAACATGGTTAGGTATACGCCGGATAGTCCGCTCTGCAAAAAACCCAAAAAGTTTTCCGTTTAACTCTATACCAAGCCTAACTAAAGACTAATTTATAAGAATAAATTTCTTATTGATCGCGTTGGTTTTTTTCTATAACTGGGTATGAAATAAATCCTGTAAAAGTGAATTTCTGAACACGTCGATTCACAGGCTGCACAGGAGTTACTTCTGCCGTATACAAATTACCTTCAGAATCAACTGACAAATGATGAAGAGTTCCAAACTGTCCGGACTCAGATCCCCAGGAACCAAATGAATCAAGATAAGCTAAGGTTTGACGATCAAATATCATTATCTGTGCCTGGCTTCTATTAGCTACATAAAGATAGCGTTGTTCAGGATCATGTGAAAAAGCAATTCCTGCCGCTGTTTGCCCATTTCCACAATCTGGTGCATGGCATTCGCGCCCAATAAAAACCTGATTTACATACAAGCCTGTGGTTGTAAAAACCTGTACTCGTCTACCGCCACGATCTGCAACATACACTAAACCATCTTCTGAAACTTTTATTGCATGTACCGGTGGCACAAATTGTTGATGGCCATCTGGGCCTATAGCATTTGATGATACTGGAGCAGAATCTGATGGGACGTTACCAAACGCTCCCCACATACGCTTAAATACTCCAGTATCTGCATCAAAAACAATGATTCGTTTGTTTCCATACCCATCTGCTACAAACAATTCATTTGTTTCCTCATATACAAACATATCTGCTGGTCGCCAAAGATTATCGGTATCAGCATTAGTTTTTACTTGCCCTCTTCGGCCAATTTGCAAAATAAACTCACCATTTTTGGTGAATTTTAAAATTTGATCTTCATTCCCATTACCACCAATCCAAACAAAACCATTTGGATCTATATGTATTCCATGCTCACTCTCTGGCCAATCATAGCCAGAACCTGGACCACCCCATGCCTGAAGAAACTCCCCCTGCTCATCAAATTCCAATACTGGAGGTGCAGCTCGTGAGCGCTCCTCATCGCTTAGTGTATTGGGGCGTTGAAGAACCCATAAATGTCCCTCATCATCAACCCAAGTACTAGAAACAATAGCCATGACCCATTGATTAGGTAACTTTGCCCAAGACCCTTCTGCAAAAAACTGCGGGACTGCTTGAATGCTTGTATTACTATCAGCAAGCTCAGTTACTTCAAAAGATACCTGACCAAATACGTAACTATTTATTCCAAAGAATAAAGTTAAACAAACCCCAACAGCTTTTTTTACCATAATTACCTTCTATATTTTAAAGTAACGCGCTCAGATATCTTATCTTCTTATCGATACGATTTTATCTAAGGTTCCTCATCTGGCTTTGGAGTTAACTAAGGATCTATACCTTTTTTACAATCCTTTATGAAATTCGTTGCTATCTTTCTTGCTTCTGTTGCAGTAAATAGATACGAAGAACCGATCGTTTTTTCTTTTAGCTGTCCTGTAGTTATTAATCTACTCTTTACCTCGTATGTCATACGACCATTTGTTCTAACTCGTATGTAGAAACCTTCAAGTCTTACATCATTAATACAATACTCTTCACGCTTAGGGCCATATGCCTTCGCTGTTTTGTTATGTATATTAACTTTAAGCAATATTTAGAACCTATTTATTAAATAATTTTACATTCATCTTTGGTTATTATTTAAACCGCATTCATGGAACTGATAATACTTTGAACTAAACGATTCTCACCATATTTTTTCAAATTAGGTTTAGACGCATAAAAGCATGTACAAAAAGCATCAGACATCGCTGTAAAATTTTAGGGAATTTTAATATGAAAAATACGATAATTTACAATCATTTACAAAACTTAATTAATGCATTTTTAATTATAGGATTGAGTATAACAATAGTTGGATACGCCCAAGAATCAATCGTAGACCCATCCCCTGTTGTCCTGCCTGGCCATAGATATGACTTACCAGCAACACTTATTACAGCAAGTGAAATTGAAGAACAAAAGCAACAAATGCTTATAAATGAGGATCTTGATGTTCCCATGGCAATGGTAAAAATGGGAGGAGGCTCAGATATTTATCAAGTTGGAGTTAGTCTGGTTACCAGACAAAAGGGACAGGCAAATACAAACTATGCCGTCCATGATGATGTTTCTGAAGTCTATTATGTAGTTGAAGGTAAAGGACGTATAAGCGTAGGTGGCACTATAGAAGACTGGGAACGTAGGCCGATCAGTGTTTGGAATGGTCCTGGCAGCAGAGGTACTATCTCTAATGGAGCTATAGACATGACTATTGAAAAAGGTGATGTCTTGATAATACCTGCAGGGACACCACACAAATGGATTCTTTCAGAAGAATTAACATCTTATGTTGTTGTCCGCGGTGATCCAGATGCTGTCACCCCATTGATTGATTTTGACCCAACTGAGTTTGTTGCGCCTGAGTTATAAACTACATTTATTTATATAGCGATAAGGAGATATAGCATTGAAAAAAAAAGTTATATGTATGCTATTTATCACTGGGATTTTCTCAACGCTTTCAGCTCAACAAATTATACGCTCTCCTGGCATCTATAAAGCCTGGGAGCAAATACTCTCAGAATTAGAGCAATCAGAGTCCCCTCTTGGAATTGTCGCAGGTCAATCTACAGAAGTGGTTGCAGCAGGTGGTGGCCGCATACTTATTCGACGCCGACAGGACGGGCCAAACAATGCAAGCATTCATTATGATGCTACTGAGATCTATCAAATAATCTCTGGATCTGGAACATTTATAACTGGAGGGACTATTCCAGATCCTGATAATCGCACAGCAGGAATAAGTGGAGGTGTAGCACAAGAGGTAAAAGCAGGTGACTTTGTAATCATACCCCCAGGTACACCACACTGGTTTAGTCGTATTAATGAATCAATTACATATATGGAAACACGCTTCCCTGTTTCACCCTAAAAAATATACAACCATTAATCAGTGGCATCTTCTAAAGCAATAACACGTGCCCGCGCGCACTCAACAATCATAGACCAATAACGCTGAGCTTGATCCTGACCATAAAGCAAAGGATTTGGACCATCTGGGTTATTTCGAATCACTTCCATATCTTCTAGCGTATCTTGAAAAATACCGGCATGCGTATTTAACACGCCTCTAATATTTCTAGGTTTAGCAATATCATTCATGATGTGCTCAAGTGCATCATAAGCCTCACGATCAGGGGTTTGCATGGCCCCAGCAAGCAACATCACCATTGTTGGCTCACCACGCCAGACCACTGGAATAAACATTGCTAAGGACCCCGGCGAGTGTCCAGGCTCCAAGGCAAAGCTTAGAGTGGTATCCCCCAGTGTCAGAGTAGATCCAGTAATAATGTCTATATCTCTATTAGCTAGAGGTCGATCTGGGCTTTGAAATGGTAAAGTTGCATCCCAATCTGGCTTACCCATTGCTACTTTTGCCCCATAGAGACTCTGTAAATAGTTAGCGCCACCTGTGTGATCTGTTTGTCCAGGGTGGCCATGTGACAGAACAATGTACTTTATCTGAGTTGGATCAAGGCCAGCCTTCTGCATGCTAGGAATAAGAATATCCCGAGCTTCTTCTGTGCTATTCAGCGTATCAATAAGAATCAAACCTTCATTTGTAGTAATAACGAAAGCACCCTGAGAGGTTGGACCGATATACCACATATTGTCAAAAACCTGGGTCGGCTCAACAGTGTAGTTTTCAATGGGTGGCAAGCCTGCTCGCTGCCTTGCTAAGGCAGCGCGCTCTGGACCTGTACTAGAGCACACCATGCTATATTCCCTTTGCAAATCATTACCCACAAAAGCACTAGCATCCTCAATAATCCTTTGGGCCTCAGCAGATGCAATAAACTGTTCTGGTGTTGGAAAAAGTACCCGCCTGACACGCTGCGCAGAAGCAGAGGTTTGCAAAATTAATATCATGCTAACGGCTAAAACTATCCTAGTTGTAAATTTTTTAAACATAATCTTCTCCACACCCCCGAATCTTCTATTGTTTATGACTAACTTTCTCCGTATTACAGGTAAGATTGCTTGGATCTAATGATGATATCTAGCGGTTATAAAGCGAGCAAGAATTAGTGTTTTTTAATAGAGACTTTACATGCAACACTAGCCGTTTACTTCAACCTGCTATAGCATTTGAAGATGGTTTATGTATAGAACAAAAATATACTGCTATGCATACTGGAATCATAAAAGTTCCGAGGAGGAACAGAAATGAGAATAACGCTGTTGGAAAATATAGTAAGAGTGATAGTAGCCTGCATAATTACTTTACTAGTCGCTTGTGGACAAGAAACCACTACTACTGCCCCTGCTCCTGCCCCTGCTGCCCCTAATCCCGTCCAAATTGATGCGGACGATATAGGAGGCGTTGTTACAAGCGCAAATGGTCCAGAAGCAGGTGTCTGGGTAATTGTTGAAACTGCAGACCTTGGCACTGGATTTATTAGAACTGTCGTTACTAATGATTCTGGATACTACCTAGTCCCCGATCTCCCCTCTGCCAACTATGATGTATGGGTTCGAGGTTATGGGCTGGTTGACTCACCGAAAGTTCAAGCTGCGCCGGGTGAAAACTTAGACCTAACTGCTGTTGTTGCTCCAAGCGCTGCAGCTGCAGCGCAATACTATCCAGCTGGATACTGGGCCTCTTTGATTGAAATACCCAGCACAGATGAGTTTCCAGGTGGAGGACCACAAGGAAACGGTATTTCCACTAACATGCACACCCAAGCACAATGGCTACAATGGCTTAAAACTGGCAGCTGCTATACATGCCATCAACTTGGCAATAAAGCCACGCGTGAACTATCTGATGAATTGGGCGATTTTCCGGACTCAGTTACCGCTTGGGCTCGTCGCATTCAGTCTGGACAAGCTGGTGCAGATATGGCTCGCCAGAGTGGAGATTTTGGTCAGGGCGCTTTTCTAGGCATGCTTGCCGACTGGACTGATCGTATTGCTGCGGGTGAATTACCACCAGCTCCACCCCGTCCAGAAGGTCTTGAAAGGAATGTCGTAGTCACTCAATGGGACTGGCTAGATGAAAAGGGTTACCTTCATGATCAAATATCAAGTGATAGAAGAAATCCACAAGTAAATGCTGGAGGATTAATTTACGGATCTGCTGAACTAAGCACGGACCTTATGCCTGTACTGGACCCTGTCCAAAACACTGTCACTGAAATACCATTGACCACAAGAGAAGAGTTACCACCTGCTGCCATGCAAGCCATGTTGCAACCGTCACCTTATTGGGGTGATGAGGTTATATGGGATAGCACAACAAATGCGCATAACCCTATGTTTGATCAAGATGGAAGATTATGGATGACGGCTAAAGTACGTCCTTCCGAGAACCCTGATTTTTGTAAGGCTGGCTCGGATCATCCATCTGCAGCATTGACTCCACTTGATTCCGCGGGTCGGCATGCTTCCATGTATGACCCTGAAACTGGAGAAATACACCATATCTCCACTTGCTTTAGTACACATCATCTCAATTTTGCAGATGATGAAAACAACACTCTTTGGTTTAACGGCTATGCCAGTCAGGTTGTTGGTTGGCTTGACACCAAAATGTGGGATGAAACTGGCGATGAAGAAGCCTCACAAGGCTGGACTGCCCTTATCCTTGATACGAATGCAAACGGCACAAGAGATGAATATGTTGGTCCAGACGAGCCAATTGATCCCACAAAGGACAAACAGATTAGCGATGCCTTTTATTCTACTACCCCAGCTGTTGATGGCTCTGTATGGGGATCTATCCTGGGCTTTCCAGGTGCAATTGTGAGACTTGATCCTGGATCTAACCCTCCAGAAACTGCACTTGCTGAACGATATGAGCTGCCATGGGATGAAGCCACAACTGATATTAATGGATATAGTCCACGTGGTATGGATATAGATAGAAATGGAGTCGCTTGGATGGGTCTTGCCAGTGGTCACATGGCAAGTTTCGATCGCAGCAAATGTACTAATCCCTTAAATGGCCCAGAAGCTACAGGTAGGCATTGTCCTGAAGGCTGGACTTTTTATGAAGAGCCTTTACCTCAGTTTAAAAATGTAACTGACTCAGGTAGTGCTGAGGGCAGCTATTACACTTGGGTTGATCAGTTCGACTCTCTTGGTCTAGGGGCCAATACACCTATTAATACAGGTAACCAATCTGAAGGATTACTTGCCCTAAATGATGAAGAATGGGTCGTAATGCGCGTTCCCTACCCTATGGGTTTCTTTGTAAAGGGCATGGATGGTCGAATTGACGATCCTAACATTGGCTGGAAAGGCAAGGGAGTCTGGACTGCATATGGTTCTCGCGCACCCTTCCATATGGAAACAGGTAAAGGAACATTACCTAAAGTGGCACATTTTCAGATTCGCCCAGATCCACTAGCAAAATAACAAAGAATTTTACTGGGCATCGAAGACCGATGCCCAGTAATTTTGATTTAGATATTTATTGCTAAGAGGAAAGTTCAAATAAGAAATATTTTCCCTTATTTGATTATTGACTAATTAGCCAATAATTACATATCGAAAAAACCGTCATCATCTGGTCTCGCCTGATGACCATCCCAATCTTTGATAGTGCCATCTCTAGCCTGCAGGAAGCCTAGAAGACAGCCGGGACCACCATCCCTGAGCTGATGGCAACGCACTTTAAGCGTATCTCCTTGGCCTATGTAATCATAGGTAACGCCAAGTCTTGATAAGCTGACGCGATTTGTCGCCTCAAGTGCCCATTCAACCTTCTCACCATTCTCATCTGTAACTTCTAAAAAAATCCACGAATGCGGATTAATAAGATGCACTTCATTCACAACACCTTCTAGGTCTATAAATGTCTGTTCATAATTACCATGAGAATGATGCGCCCATGCTGGCAATGACAGAATCATCACTACAGCCCCAATAAATCCAAATAACTTAGAAGTCATATCTACCCTCCTTAGAAGGCCTCATTATAACAAACGTTTTTTATTGATTTAACAAGCAAGACCTTAACGCCTACGAGGCGGAAGGTCCGTCCACTCTCTCATAGAGTTATGATAATAATATTCATAACGTAAATTTGCCCCATCCTCATCAAGAAAACCTAAAGACTGCTGGAAAAAACCTGGTCCTCTCACACCCTCAGGAGCTGTGGCCTCTATGATATATAGGCGATCATAGTGAAGATACAAGGATGCAAATGTTCTTGATTGATCAGGATTAGTAAGCTGAATTTGCAATCCTTCTACAAGATTTGTGAAATTCCACATAAAGTGAGTAACCTCTGCATCTCGCTGAAAATACTGCCATGCCCCATATACCATAGATCCCTGAGTATCTACTCGCCAATAACCAACACCAGTGGTAAGGCTTCCAAGGCAGGTCTCAGCTCCCTCAGGGCAATCAATTTCACCAAGTCTCTCGGCATGTATTCTTTCTGCGTCTCGATAATCAACCACCGTCATTGAATAACGCCCTCGTGGGCTTTCTGAACTAAAAACACGCGCAGGTAACATAGCGCCATATTCAGATTCCCAGGTGGTTTCTTCTATTGTTGGTTCACTTGGAAAGTTGAGAAAAAAACCATCTTCATAACCGCTGTATTCAATCCACCCTTGAGCCACTGAAGCTCCTGACATAAATAGCAGCATTGCAAATGGAAACAGATAACTAGATTTTGGCATTTTTTCTATCCTTTTTTTGCCTATAACCACCGAATGCATAACAATCGGCTATTGTTAATTATGTGCGAAGTTTACCGAGTAAACGAGATCTATGAAACATAAATAATAAGTTGAGCTCAAGGCATCAGGGCAAATCTCCCTGGTCCTACTACACTTAAAATCAGTAGCCCACCAATAACAGCTAGGTTTGCTAGAGCAAACCGGCTTTGCAAAAGTCGTTCTTCTCCTTCTGGTAAAGCCCAAAAATTGTGTACGCGCCAAGTAGCGATCAATGTAAATAAAGCAAGCAATAAAGCAGCTTCACTGACAAATACACCAAAAACAAGACAACTTGCGGCAATAAGATGGAATGTAACTGTCATTATGACAGCGATAATTGGAAATGGTATTCCAGCATTCTCAAATTCTTCGAGAGCTTTATGAAAATAAACACCCTTATGGTAGCCGCTAATAAGATAAACCAAACTTAGGCAAAGTCTACCTATCAGCAAAGAAACGGATATCACAGGCTCGTTCATTTCTCAGAGAGCCATAAAGTTCAGACTAGCACCTTAAATTCACAGCTCTGCAGACCAGTCTTTCTCTTCAAGAATAGTTCTAATCTTATGCAAGAACGCGGCTGAATAAGACCCATCAATAGCTCTGTGATCAAAGGACTGGGACAAGATTCCGATAGGACGAATTGCAATAGAATCTCCGGTTGAATCTTCTATAACAACCGGCCGCTTCTTAATAGCATCAATTGATAAAATACCAACCTGAGGTTGATTGATAATCGCTCCAGTGAGCAATGTCCCAAAAGAGCCATTATTAGAAAGAGTATAGGTTCCACCGGAGAGTTCATCTGCTGAAAGACTCCCCTCTCG
>CEQN01373014.1_pt1 | contig 11656 bp, 8 predicted proteins | sample 427011 | NCBI WGS metagenome assembly CEQN01 (sample SAMEA2621277, study PRJEB7988) | marine metagenome | biome: marine biome (ENVO:00000447); feature: deep chlorophyll maximum layer (ENVO:xxxxxxxx); material: "saline water (ENVO:00002010), including plankton (ENVO:xxxxxxxx)" | depth 120 m
AACTTCATTAATTTAAATGGAAATAAAACCCAATTAACAGACCATTCTATGTTTATTGCTTTTGCCCCAAAAGAAAATCCAAAAATAGCATTATCTGTTTTTATTGAAAATGGATATTGGGGGTCAAGATGGGCTGCTCCTATTGCAAGTTTAATGATAGAAAAATATTTAAATAAAAATGTAAATAGAAAATGGTTAGAAAATAGAATGCTAAAAGGAAGTCTAAATAATGAATATTTAAAGCCCTTTTCTGGAAAACCATTTATGATAAATGAATAAACCTTTTATATATAGACTAGATTGGTTAACTGTTTTTTGCTATTTAGTGCTTGTTGTTTTTGGATTTTTTAATATTTACTCCTCAACTATTAGTAGTGAATTAAATAACGTATTCAAATTAAATTCAGTTATTGGAAAACAGGTTTTATTTTTTTTTGTCAGTATATTAATCGGTGTTTTTATTTTAGGAATTAGAACTAAATTCTTTCAACAATTTTCTAACATAATATATTTCGCATGTATTCTATCATTAATTAGTGTTTTAATTTTTGGACAGACAATCAATGGCGCAACTTCTTGGTTTACTATCGGAGGTATTGGGATTCAGCCTAGTGAATTTGGAAAAATTGGTGCTTCATTAATGATTTCAAAATATTTAAGTGATTTTCAAACTAATATTAACGATAGGAAATCTATTATAATAGCATCTCTAATAATTTTAGTTCCTTCATTTTTGATAATAATTCAACCTGATCCTGGATCAGCAATTATTTTCTGTTCACTTTTTTTAGTTTTTTTTAGAGAAGGTTTATCATTTAATTATTTGATTTTAATTATTGTTGCATCACTTTTATTTATTATTACTCTATTATTTTCAATTGATAATATTTTATATTCAATTGTCACAATTACAATTCTTTATGTTTTCATATCAAAAATTAAAAAATTTAAAATAAATACTTTATTTATTTCATCATTAGCATTAAGCGCATCATTTTTTGTAATGTCTGTGAACTTCATATTTAATGATGTTTTTGAACAAAGACACCGAGACAGATTTAATATCATATTAGGAATAATTGAAGACTCAAAAGGAATCGGTTATAACATTAATCAATCAAAAATTGCTATAGGTTCTGGAGGATTAACTGGAAAAGGGTTTTTAAAAGGAACTCAAACAAAAGGAGATTTTGTTCCCGAACAACAAACCGATTATATTTTTACTACTGTTGGAGAAGAATGGGGTTTCATAGGAAGTTTTGGGCTAATAATTGTTTTGTCAATATTAATTATTCGTATGGCTAATCAGGCAGAAAAACAAACAAATATTTTTCGAAGAGCATTCATTTTCTGTATTTGTTCTTTATTATTTTCACACTTTACAGTAAATATTGGAATGTCTCTTGGGCTTTTTCCAACTGTTGGAATACCATTACCTTTCATAAGCTCAGGAGGCTCAAACCTAATAACTTTTAGTTTATTAATTTTTATTTATCTAAATTTTGACGCTAATAGATTAAACGATTGGTAAAACCCTTCGATAATTTAACTTAAAATTTTTTTTAATTAAGAGATAGCTTCTGATTAAAATTTTGATTTAAATCATATAGAATATTAACTGCTTCTTCAATATACATGTCTTTTTTTAAACCTTTAACCCATCTATCTCTTCTTATTTTCAAATCTTTAAATGACGTCATTACTTCATAGTTGTCTGGAAGCCATGAAATTGATAATTCTGATTCAAAATCCTCTAAAATTTCAAAACGTTTAGAATATTTTTCATCCATTTCTCTTTCAGCTATATAACCTTCGTAATCTAAATTATAATTATAATCATTTTGTTTAAGTTTAATCCATTCTCCTTGTTCAATAATTAATTTAGTTAATGGATTATTTTCTATTCTGTTTTTACTTTTAGAAATAATGTAATTATATTGAATATTTCGATTCCATGATGAATAATTTGCAGGACTTATCCTGTCCCATCCTAATGGATTTGGCTGATCTTTTTCTCCAATTTCAATAGAATTATACCTACTAGGAAAAACTATATCACTTTTCACCCCCTCTAGTTGAGTTGATCCACCATTAATTCTGTAAAATTTATCAGTTGTAATTTTTAAAGCCCCCAAATCCCCATGCTGGTTTGCAGCAATTATTCTATTTAAATCAATTACATTTTGAACAGTTCCTTTACCATAGGTTTGGGAACTTCCTAAAATAATTGCTCTTCTATAGTCTTGAAGAGCAGCAGCTAAAATTTCAGAAGCAGAAGCAGAAAATTCATTAACTAAAATAACAAGCGGACCATCCCATATCAAAGATGAATCCATGTCTTCCAAGACTTCTTTTTTTCCTCCAGTACTTTTTACCTGAACAACAGGACCTTCATCAATAAAATAGCCAGTCATATCAACTACAGTTTTTAATGATCCTCCACCATTATTCCTTAGATCAATAACAATTCCATCAATAGAATTATTTTTAAATTGCTCAATCGCTTTTTTCACATCAGAAGCTGCGTTTCGCTCACCATAATCTTGAAAATCAACGTAAAACTTTGGTAATTCTATTAAACCAAATTTCTTTTCATTTTTACTGATTATAGCACTTTTTGCATAAGATTCCTCTAATATTACAACATCTCTTTCAATTGTTACATCTTCAACGGTTCCATTAACTCTTTTTACAGTTAAAATAACATTTGTTCCTTTTGGCCCCTTAATGAGTTTTATTGAATCATCTAATCTCATGCCTGATATGTCAACAGGATCTTCATTCGGCTGAGCAACCATTAAAATTTCATCCCCTACTTGTAATAAGTCTTCTCTCCATGCAGGTCCTCCTGAAATAACTTCTACTATTTTAACTTTTTCATTTCTTTTAGTTAGCCTAGCTCCTATCCCTTGATATTTGCCAGACATATTTGTATCAAATAATTCTTTTTCTCTTGGCGGAAAATAATATGTATGAGGATCAAACTCAGTAACAACAGCATTGATAAAAAAACTAAAATAATCTTTTCGTTCCATATCATCAATCATTTGAAAAAAATCATCAATATTTTGATGAGTCAACATTCTAGACTCTTTTTCTAAAACCTCATCTGATTTTATTATATAGTTCGGATTCTTATCTTTTTTTAAAATTTCTTGTTCTTTTTTTGTAACAAAACGATCAAGGGTTGAAAGTTTGAATCTCTTTCTCCATCTTTCTTTAAGTTCAGACAAGTTTTTAGCATATGGAGTTTCCTTAAAATTTAATGAAGCTGATTCCTCTATGGAAAAGTCAAAAGGCTCTTTTAATAAGCTAGGATAAAAATCTTTAACCTGTTCTTTTCGAATTTCAGCTTGATCAAAAGTTAAATTAAAAAAATCAATGTTTGATGATTTTAATTGATCATCAATTTTAGTTTTAAAATTATTAAAATTATTGATATCGGTTTTAAGAAAAAATCTATGCTGACCATCAAGTGCCTCAATGTATGTATCAAAAACATTCTTAGAAAAATCATCATCCATTTGCTTTGGATTATAATGACCCTTATCAATTACATAAGCAATTATTTCAAGCAGTAATTTATCCTTATCAGATGAATTTAGATTTATAAAACTTGAACCAAATAAAAGATTTATTGTAAAAACTAAATAAAAAATAAAATCAAAAATTCTCATATATATAGTTGAAACGATAATTGCATTGCAAAATTAGCTAAAATGCAAAATTAAATGACTCTTAAAAAGAAAACTTTTTGTTAAAATTTTCAAACCACATGGCTTTAAAATTTTAGTAATTTTACATCAAATTTTATTAAATGTCAAAAAAACCTTTAATTCTCGTAACAAATGATGACGGAATAACTGCTCCTGGCTTACGAACCCTCATAAATATAATGAATGAACTTGGAGAGGTAATTGTTGTGGCTCCTGACAGTCCTCAATCTGCAATGGGTCATGCAATCACAATTAACTCTACACTTCAGTGTTCTAAAATTAATTTAGATGATGGTCCTCAAAAAGAATATAGTTGCTCAGGAACACCTGCGGATTGTGTAAAACTTGCAGTAAATGAATTACTTGATAGGAAACCTGATATTTGTATTTCTGGCATAAATCACGGATCTAATTCATCAATTAATGTAATTTATTCAGGAACTATGAGTGCAGCATTAGAGGCAGGAATTGAAGGAATTCCTGCTATAGGCTTTTCTTTATTAGATTACCGTTGGGGGGCAAATTTTGAGCCACTCAAACCGTATATAAAAACTATAACTAAAAATGCTATTAAAAATAGGATCCCTCAAAATGTAGTGTTAAATGTAAATATGCCTAAAATTCAAAATTCAAAAGATTTAAAAGGCATTAAAATTTGTAGACAAGCAAAAGCGCATTGGATTGAAAAATTTGATAAAAGAACTAATCCTATGGGTAAAGAATATTATTGGTTAACTGGAGAATTTATTAATGAAGACAAAGGTGAAGATACTGATGAATGGGCTTTAAATAAAAATTATATTTCCATTGTCCCTATTCAATACGACTTAACCGCTCATCATGCAATTCAAGAATTAAATACGTGGGATTTTGAATAAAAAGGATATTTTAACTGGATTCATAGCCGGAGGATTAGCCTCATTGTCATCCATAATATTTTTAACTTTAATTTTATCTGATTTACCCATTGAAGATTCTTGGAGAATGATGTATAAAAAAGAAAAATTAGGAGGATTAATTAGTCTTGGATCTTTAATTAATCTTTTTATTTTTTTTATAGCGATAAAAAAAAATAAAATTTCATTTGCAACAGGGTTAGTAATTATATCTTTATTCATAGTTATATTAATTGCGGGAATAAAAATATTATAAGATGAAATATTACATTATCGCTGGAGAAGCTTCTGGTGATCTTCATGGAGCATCTTTAATCAAAGAAATAATTTCTAATGATAAAAGTGCTAAAGTGCGATGCTGGGGTGGAAATTTGATGGAATCCGCAGGCGGAGAACTGATTAAACACTATAAAGAATTGTCTTTTATGGGATTTTGGGAAGTTTTTTTGAATATATATAAAATTTTTAAAAACTTTAAATTCTGTAAAAAAGATGTAATTGATTTCAAACCTGATGTTATTATATTTATTGATTATCCTGGATTTAATATGCGAATAGCTAAATGGGCACGAAAAAAAGGTTTTAAGAATCATTACTATATAAGCCCTCAAGTATGGGCTTGGAATGAAAATAGGGTTAATTCTATTAAAAAATATATTGATTTTCTTTATGTTATTTTACCATTTGAAAAAACATATTTTGAGAAGAAACATAATTATAAAGTTGATTATGTTGGACATCCTTTAATGGAACATATTACCGAAGCATCTCATAAAAATAAAGATGTTAATGAATTAGGATTAAAATCAGATAAACCAATTATTACATTTTTACCTGGAAGCAGAAAACAAGAGATTAAAAAACTATTACCAGAGTTTATTAAAATTCATGATCATTTCCCTAAATATCAATTTGTAATAGCTGGAGCTCCAGGGAGAACTTTAAAAGACTACTCGGAAATAATTAAAAATATTTCAATTCCAGTTATATTTAACAAAACCTATAACCTGGTTAAGCTTTCCAAAGCATGTATAGTAGCCAGTGGAACTGCAACCCTAGAAACAGCTTTACTTGGCACTCCTCAAATTGTTTGTTACAAAAGTAGTTTTATTAGTTACTTAATAGCTAGATTATTTATCAAGCTAAAATTTATTTGCTTAGTAAATATAATAATGAATAAAGAAGTTGTTGAGGAACTAATTCAAACTAACTGTAATTATAAAAATATCACTAATTCGCTGAATAAAATTTTACTAAAATCTAATTCAGACCAAATCATAAATAACTATAAAAGTTTATATGAATTACTTGATCAAGGAGGGGCTAGTAAAATTACATCAAAACTAATTTTAAAAAGAATAGGATTTTGATTAATCCCTTAGGAATTTGAACAAATTAGCCTTTCTTCCTAAATTTTGGACGAAAATATTTTTTATAATTTTCAAAATCTTCACCTGAAGTAAAAACCTGATAATCTCCTTGTTTAATCATCTTTAAATATAACTCCATTTGGTGGACATCTAAATAGCCTACAACAGGCGTGATTAAATCACCTTGCTCACTTAAAAATACTGTTGTAGGATATCCCCTCACTCCTAAAAATTGAGTAAACTGATGAGTGCTATTTCTTCTTGATCTTTTATTTTCATCGTAGTTAGGGTTTTGAAAAGAATTACCATAAAAATTAATTTTTTCGTTCCCCTCCGCGTTAAACTTTACAGCATAATAATTTTGATTAACATAGGAAGCAAGATCGGGATTGGAAAATGTGTGTTTTTCCATTAATTTACAAGGCCCACACCAAACTGTGTAAACATCCATTATAATTTTTTTTGGATTATTTTTTTGAGCTATTAATGCTTTATCAAGACTAATCCAATTAATTTGTTGTCCGAATAAAACAGAATGGAAACAAAAAATAAAAACATAAAAAAGGTTTTGTTTAAAATTCTTCATTTTTCAAATTAATTAATGCCATGCATCATTTTAACTATTTTTTTGTTTGAAATTAACATAAGAAATCCAGCGAAAGTTGGGATAATAGCAAATATTAAGAAAAAGAAACTCATTCCATAGACCTCAACAATTGGATCAATAAAACTCCCTGTAAATCCAGCCGCAGTATTTGCAATAAAATTTGCTACAAACCACACTCCAAACATTAAACCTACAAGATTTTTTGGAGCTAGCTTACTAACATATGACAATCCTACTGGAGAAACAAACAATTCTCCCATGGTATGAAAATAATATGCAAAAATTAAATAAATCATACTTACAGATGCAGTTTTCGCTCCCAATGGAATATCAATTGAACCATATGCTAAAAAAGCAAATCCTATTGCTAACAAAATAAGACCAAAACCGAACTTAAATGGACCAGAAATATTGTACTTGCTTTGCCAAATTTTAGAAATTAATGGAGCAAATACTATTATAAAAAGAGAATTTAAAGTTGCAAACCAAGAAGCTGGAACTTCGGTAGTTTCATTATTAAACTCTTTATTTAGCATCCAAATAACAATAAACCATATAACTATAAAACTTAAAATTAAATATATACTTGATAATTTGAATGAAGAATATATTTTTAAAGTAAGTAAATAAATTATATAGCTTAAAATTAACATAGGGACTATTGTTATTAAAGAATTAAAGATTTTAAAAATTAGAGCACCACTACCCTCTAAATATCTATTTGTATAATCTGATGCAAAAATTGTCATTGATCCTCCAGCTTGTTCAAAAGCCCACCAAAAAAAGACTGTACAAAAAGAGAAAATTATAATTACCATAAGTCTTTCAAAAATAATTTTTGAAGAAAGATCTTTACTTGAAGATTCATTAACTACTTTCTCTTTAGAGTTATTTTTATTGAAAACCCCAATAGAACCAAAAATATTTTGAGCATAATAAAATTGCAACATTCCTAAAAACATAAAGATTCCAGCTAATCCAAATCCATAATGCCAACCTTCATTTTCCCCTATATATCCACAGAGTAAAATCCCCAAAAATGCACCTGAATTAATTCCCATATAAAAAATTGTATATCCTGCATCCTTATCTTGCCCCTCTGTTTTATATAATTTTCCTACTATGGAACTTATATTAGGTTTAAATAATCCATTACCAATAATCAAACAAATCAACCCTACATATAAAAAAAAATCATAAAACACCTCTAGAGCCATGGCCGCATGACCAAGAGTCATAACTAAAGCTCCTATTATAATGGCATTTCTATAACCCAAAATTTGATCAGCAATTAGACCTCCAAAAATAGGGGTCACATATACTAGACCAGTATATAATGCATATAATGATAGCGCTTCACTTCTTTCCCATCCCCATCCGCCTTCAGTAAATGATGAAACTAAAAATAAGACAAGTATAGCGCGCATTCCATAGTAAGAAAATCTTTCCCACATTTCAGTAAAAAACAATACATATAATCCAGATGGATGTCCAAGAATTGTTTTTTGATTTATTTCACTACCGTTATATATAAAATTCATGTTAAAGGTTATTGATTATAAAATTAGTCATTTTTGAATAGAGGTGTTCACGAGTGTTACCTCCATAAATTCCGTGATTTTTATCCGGATAAATCATCCATTCAAATTGTTTATTAGCCTTGATTAAAGCCTTAATCATTTGCATCGAATTTTGAACATGTACGTTATCATCTCCTGAACCATGAATCAAAAGATATTTTCCTTTCATTCTATCGGCATAATTAATTGGAGAATTTAAATCATATCCATCTGGATTCTCTTGAGGAGTTCTCATAAATCGTTCAGTATAAATCGTATCATAAAATCGCCAATTAGTAACTGGAGCCACAGCAATTGCCATTTCAAAAACATCGTTTCCTAATAATAAAGCATGTGTAGACATGTGTCCTCCATAACTCCAACCCCAAATCCCTGTTCTGTTTTCATCTATATAAGGAAGCATTGATAGTTTTTTTGCAACTGATATTTGATCCTGTGTTTCTAGCTCTCCTAACTTTAAATACGTCATTTTTTTAAAATTTTCACCTTTAAACCCAGTACCTCTTCCGTCAACACATGCAATAATATAATCCTTTTGAGTTAACATTTTATGCCATAAATCCCTATTATTTCCCCATCTATTAGTCACTTGTTGGGATCCAGGTCCTGAATATTGAAAAAGAAGTAATGGATATTTTTTTGAGGAATCAAATTTTTTTGGTTTTATAATATATGCATTAAGTTCATATCCGTTAATCCTCATGGATGTAAAATGCTTTTTTGGAAGATCATATTCCTCTAATTTTCTTTTTAAATCTTCATTGTCTATAATTACTTTAGTTTTTGAACTATCATTTACGGTTCTTAAAATATAAATTGGAGGCGTATTCTCATCAGAATAAGAATGTATAAATTTACTCCCATCATTACTGAAAACAGCTCCATTATATCCAGTCTCTTTTGTTAAGGCTCTAATTTTATTTCCATCATAATTCACAGAATATACTCCCCTATCAATTGATGAAGCTTTAGCAGCTCCAAAATAAACTTCTTTTCTTTCAGGATTGTCTTTGTATAAATTCGAAACATCCCATTCACCTCTAGTGAGTTGATTAATTAACTCTCCATTAATACTATAAAGATAAATATGATTAAATCCATCTCTTTCACTTAGCCATAAGAAGTTGTTATCTTTTGAAAACTTTAAATCATTTTTAATATCAACATAAGTTTCTGATCTTTCATCAATTATAATTTTACTATCATTAGTTTTAAGATTTATAGCATAAACTTTTAAATTATTCTGTTTTCGATTGATTGTCTGAACAGTTAATAGATCTGGATTATTTGTAAATTTAATTCTAGGTATATAATATGGAGGTATATTTTTATCAATTGTTATGGGTTTTATCATATTACTTTTTAAATCAAAAACATGAAGTGAAACTATTGAATTGGCCTCTCCAGCTTTTGGGTACCTAAATTTATATGGATACTGATACAAACCATCACCATAAATGTCCATCGAAAATAAGGGCACTTTTGATTCGTCAAATCGGATATAAACCAATTTTGAACTATCTGAATTCCATTGATAAGACTTTACAAATCCAAACTCTTCTTCATAAACCCAATCTGTTATCCCATTGATGATATTATCACTTCCATCATGAGTTATTTGAATAACTGTATTGTCAATTAAATTTTTAATGAAAAGATTTCTATTATATACAAATGCTATTTTTTTTCCATCAGGAGAAAAATTAGGTTCTTGAATTTTTTTATTGTAAACCATTTGCAATGATTTATCTAATCGGTTAAAAACCCAAAAAATTGCTTGGGATGATCGTCTATAAATTTGATCTTTTTCCGTTGTCAATAAAATTTGTTGTTCATCATCTGAGAATTTATAACTACTGAAAAAAGGAACTAACAACTCTTTTTTGGAACTTAGAATGATTTCTTGATCTTCTGTTTTATTATAAGAGCTTGAAATTATTTTTGACTCTTTTTTACTATAATCTGTTTCAATAAATGTATACCTGTTTCCATCTTTCATAGATTTAAGAGATTGCATTCTTTTTGGAGAAAAATTATCACTCCATATTTGATCAACACTTATTTTTTTTTGGGCTGATATTTGTAAAAAATTGAATACGAATATTATAAATAATCCTTTTTTCATATATATTTTAGATAAAGATTCTTTCTACTAGGTCTAGATTTCTAAATTACTGAAATTAGATAGTTTTAAAAAATCATTTTAAAAAGATTGGATACTAAAATATATATCTTTGAATATCAAAAAATTAAAATGAAAAAAATTTATGGTTTTTCTAAGCTTAGTAAGGATGAAAAAATTAAATGGGTTACTGAATCCTTTTTCAAACAACCAAGGATTGCTAAAAATGAACTTATCAAATACTGGAACTCTGATAAAGAAATTCAAATAAAACATGACGAATTCATAGAAAACACTCTAAGTAATTTTTACATGCCTCTAGGTGTTGCTCCTAATTTCATTATTAATGGTAGCCACTATACAATTCCTATGGTTATAGAAGAAAGTTCAGTTGTAGCTGCAGCATCAAACTCTGCCAAATATTGGTCATCTCGAGGAGGCTTCAATTCAGAAGTTATTAATATTGAAAAAATTGGACATATTCATGTTTTATATTCAGGAATACCAAAAAAGTTATTTGATTTTTTTAATCTAAATAAAAAAATTCTTTTAAAATCATGTGATGAAATTTCATCAAACATGAGTAGACGTGGCGGAGGCATTAAATCAATAGAATTAATTGATAAGACCCATACTTTAGAACACTACTTTCAATTTGAAGTGAAATTTAATACCGTGGACTCAATGGGAGCAAATTTTATAAATTCATGTCTTGAAGAAATTGCTGCTTCCATTAAAAACATTTCTTCGAAATCAGATTTATTAAATCAAGATGATTTAGAAGTTATAATGAGTATTTTATCAAACTATGTCCCAAATTGTCTTGTCAAGAGTTGGGTTGAATGTCCAATAGATAATCTTTCTGAAAATAACAACTTATCTGAAAATGATTTTGCTAAAAGATTTGATCGGGCTGTTAAAATTTCTGAAGCAGATACATACAGAGCAGTTACTCATAATAAAGGAATAATGAATGGAGTTGATTCTGTGGTGCTAGCAACAGGTAATGATTTTAGAGCTGTTGAGGCAGGAATTCATGCTTATGCATCTAGGACAGGTGTCTATAGAGGGCTTTCTAAATCTAGTATTAAAAATGGAATTTTTAGTTTAGAAATAACTTTACCATTATCTGTAGGAACAGTTGGAGGTTTAACAAATCTACATCCACTTGTAAAATGGTCGTTAGAACTTTTAAAAAACCCTAATTCACAAGAATTAATGCAAATTATTGGAGTAGCTGGATTAGCTCAAAATTTTGCGGCAATTCGATCATTAATTTCTTCTGGGATACAAAAGGGTCATATGAAAATGCATTTATTAAATATTTTAAATCAAATGAATGCAACAAAAGATAAAAAAATAAAA
>CEQN01034695.1_pt1 | contig 11647 bp, 12 predicted proteins | sample 427011 | NCBI WGS metagenome assembly CEQN01 (sample SAMEA2621277, study PRJEB7988) | marine metagenome | biome: marine biome (ENVO:00000447); feature: deep chlorophyll maximum layer (ENVO:xxxxxxxx); material: "saline water (ENVO:00002010), including plankton (ENVO:xxxxxxxx)" | depth 120 m
ATCATGGGTCACCTCATCGGCAATCTGCTCAGTATACTTACCTTTAACCAAAAGATTGTAATCGCCATCGACTTCGTGAGTAAAGTTCCCTTTCGTATAGAAGTTGCAATCACCCTCAACAGTCACGATTGCACTACCTTGTATGTTTACTTTATCGTGCCCAACAATGACAGTGAAGTTATCTCTGACAATTCTTTCGACTCTGCTGCCGTCGGGAAATACTTCGTAGTATGTTCCTGAACGATGAGCCTCCTTGATACGCTCTGCGCCAGGAGTGTCATCTGCTTCAAATAAATGCCCACTCTCTGTTTCTCTCACATGGTTGTATGGATATCTTGCGGCAAATGGATTCTCAGGCTGCTGCGTAGTTGGATTTGGTTTTCCTGTCCACGCAGCAGGCTTATCATCTGGGGGAAAAGCGTCTTCAGTATCATCAAATGACGCAACACCAATATCAAATTTTCTTCGCGCATCATGTATTTCAGTTAGAGTGTCCAATTTTTCACCACGAGTTTGCCGCGGCGTATTGGCCTCAGTTGTCATAGGATCTGTTTTTCTTGCTGCATCCTGAGGATAATCTTCTGATACTAAAATTCCCCCACCAATTAAATCAGGCACAATCTTTCTAGGAGCATACGTCACATAGTCGTCATCATTTCGGACTCGATCATCTTCAAATCCCTTAACACCATCGCGTCTCTGATCTTCTCCAACGAAAGGTAAAGGCTCAACTTCATGACCCTCATCATTTTTTTTCATAAAAACAAACGGAAGGCGTGTTCCAGGTAATCGCACCTGTGCGACAAGGCTATATAATTTCTCAAGAGGTCCTGGATTTTTATTCGCCATTATATTTTCACCAATTCAGTTTTATCATCATTCCAGCGATATGTTTTTCCCTCTGTGCCTACAAAAGAAGTCGGAATCATATTGGGGTCATAACCAAAATGACTCGGAGGACCAATATTATAATCATAGGAAGCAGGGTGCCATAACACACCAGTTTTCTTATACCAGAATGAACTCGGCGACGACACTTTAATTTTCGGAGCAGGCTTTGACCACCGGCCAGGTACAGGTTCGCCATCTCTTTCGTATCTCGCCACAATCATCAATCGCCGATCTTCTTCTTTTTGCCATCTTTTTTCGGTGGCCTCATCGGAGGACTCCGGATTGTTATAATCATTAAATTTTTGTATAAATTCATCAAGCCTAGCTTGTATCTGACCCAATGTCATATCAGGTTCTATCCAAGGATCATACACCACTTCATCACTTCTCGGCCAACTTTTCTCTATAACTAAGCGATTACCGTGTGTCGTAAGACCAGGACCTCTAATAAAAATTGGATACAATAGTGAGAATGCTCTATTCAACTCATCACCTTCTAATTCTCGCAAAGTACCCACTGTAGTAAACTCTCCAGCATTTATACCACGTCCAGCACCGATTGTTCTATATTCAGGATCATCAAGTATGGGCATCTCATTATCTATTGCCCGATCACTTTGAGGAACAGGCGTCTTAGTTGTTTTTCCAGTTCTTTCGTCTGATTCCTCTTGCGTTGGATTGACCTTTCGTTTCACCTTTACGCCATTTTCATTCACGACCTCTTCTGTTTTATTCTCTCCCTGCGTTGCGTCATTTGCGCCGCGGCCTTCTGCATATCCCTTTTTAAGCTCTTCAGCCTTTTTATTAAACTCAGCCTCAGCACTATCTTTAATACCCTTTAGACATTCCTCTGCGTTCTTGAGAGTTTCATAACCCATCATTGCAGCTTCAGCTAATTGGCGAACTGGATCTAATGCATCGTGTATAGCCTGAAAAGCCGCGGCCGCGATTTCTTCGGCCATCTTTTCCAACTCAGCCTCGGCCTTTTCTTTTGCTTTTTTTAACTTTTTTTCTACCGAACTAGCTTTATTAGAAAGCTCCTTTTCAAGGTCTTTCGCGGAAGGAGGATTCTTAATTCGCTCAGAAAGCGAATCAATATTTTCCATTGCCTCACCAGCAATTTCACCAATCTTAGTTAAGTCGGGTAATTCAGGAAACGAAAGCCCAGGTATGCTTGGGCATCCTGCTCCGGTGCCGGGAGCTACAGTGGGAACATCAACGTCTGGACGTTCGATCTGCGGTATATCTACTGTAGGTGGCGGAATTGGCGACGACATTTATTATCCTATCCAGTGTAAGCACCAGTGTTAATTGTGCCTAATATAACTCTATCTTGTGCATCTTCTCCATCACGAAAAAACCCAAGAACCCACGTTCCTTCTTTGGGTGAATGCACCTCACCCTGAGAACTATTAAGCGGAAGCATAGGATAAGCCCAGGGTAGATGCTCAGTTGGAACCTGACCTCGGTCTTCACTATCCCATCCATATGCACGGACGCGCATACGTCCGATCCCGAGCGGATCCATTCGGTCTTCGATGACACCTTCAAACCAAATAAATCCGTCTCGCCCCATTCCAGTCTTCATAATATCTCCTACAATTCAGGTTCAGGAATGTTCTTCAACGCCTTCTCAGGTACATTGCTTTGGATCCAAGAATACAACTGTCGCTGAATATCTTTCTCTTTTACAAACCGCTTACCAGGTTTCTTTAGCGTAACATATGTAAAGTCTTTGACCATAATATCGCCAGTGTTCTTATCGACAACAGGCTTACCATCGCGCACAAACGGAACAGTGTTCTCTCGGTTGTTAAGAATGACATAGATTCCACCGTTAATACCGCGAGGAATCTGCCCGCGAATGACGGTGCTCATTGTCTGCGATGCTCCCATATGGGTCTTGAACATAATGTCGTCGGGAACAACTCGCGAGCGAGATTGATTGCGCTCAACCGCCACAGAGAACTTCGTGAGCACCCATGTGAGATGAATGTTCTGTGGCTCGTAACCAACAGCCATTAACATTGGAAGATTCTGAGCAATTGATTTTATATCCTTGCCAGTAATATCAAATATAATATTAGGCAGAGTTTCTTTATTGTTCGCATCACCCAGGAGATAATTTAAGGTTTTATCTTTTACGCCTATGTCATCTACTATTTGATGAAGATTAAAAACATCTTGAGATTTTCGCAAATTTAATCTTCGTGTACCAGTGACCACACCACGCTGACCCTTTCCCGTCACCATACGAGTGCGCGAAATTTGATCTAGCTTTATGAAAGCTGACTTCCATTCATCTACGTCACGAACTTTAAACTTATCCTTTTCCATAAAGTTTGATATAGCAAAGCCTTTTCCACTACCAGCTCCACCCACGACAAAAACGACCTGACCATATCTCTTACCCTGATTATACATAATCAGCTTTTCATTAAGCTGATCATCATATTCTACGGTTTTTCCATAATCGTTAAATGTTAAAAAACTCATTGCGATTTATTCCTTTAAAGTCTAAAGTGAGTTACTAGGTGTTCGGGAAGTTCTGCCTTATACGAATCTTTCACTACATTCATATGAAGCGTATACTTATCTTTTTGCCCCGTAGATGCTCTTTTAATCTGATGACGTATTGCTGAGATTAGATACCTACCTGACTTGTATTTATCCTGTGAACCTTCAGTGCCTTCCAGTGTGTTTAATCCAATCGCGGGAAGATCGACCTGAATAACTTCACCAGCGGTCCGATCACTATCGCCCGGTACTGTAATTGACAATTCAACCAACTTCAATTGCGATAACTGTGATATTCTGGTCGAAGAGCTTACATCATTATAACTAGTCGAACCGTACATAGAATAATGATCACCTGAATTGATAACGTATGACGTGGGAGAAGATCCTAACGACTTGTCATTGTGTATTGCATTTGCATCCAAGTGCTTTGTCTTATCATAGGATTCAAAATAATTGAACGATTTTGTTCCTATTGAACGAAGAACTATATCGTGTGACATAACCTGAGATGAAAAAAGCCCCTCAGAAATACCATGCAAAACATCAGGCGTATGAGCAGAATGCTCGTTAATCTGATAAAAACCGGTATTAATATCTTTCGCCGCACCTTCTTGAGCAATTACAACATCTTTGCTGTAGATAGCAGCCGGTTGACTATGAGTGTCCGAATCAATCAATGAATCTATTGGACCAAAATAATATCCGTGCTGATTCTCAAAGAAAATATAACTCGGGCTATCTTTATACAGTGAACTAATGGCCCATTTAGACAGCCAGTTAATAGCCCTGAAGGGGCTCATCATCGGAACAACGCGACTTACCGGATCAGTCGTGGCGAATATATTTAACTTCTTACCAGAAACATCCTTGATATAATTATTGTAAATGCGCTCGACCATCGACGAAACAGATATATTCGCAAAAGATTTTGAGAATTTTGTCTTTTGATTTCGGATAAACTCTGGTGATATGAATCGAATCACATACATCATCATGCCCTGTCTAACATCAATCTGACTTGCCACCTCAGTAATCATACCCGAAAACTTATACATATTTGGGTGTGATGGAGTTTTAAATTCTATCTCAAGTTTTTCATTGTTGATAACTGGAGCATTAATTAAAATGTTTTGAGAATCGGTTATGGTTATTTCACCCCGAATATAATTCGTTTCAATATCTTCGTAGATGGAAATGTTTTTCCAAAGCTCAATTAGATCAAAGGGAGCAGTATGCTGCGACGAATGCAGAAGTACCTTATGAACCTGAACATCTCCGCCCCGTAAAGTTTCTCCAGTGTTTTCCTGCTGCGATAACATTTCACTCATAATCAACTATCCAATATTGACTAATTTTTCAAATTCGTCTATGAACTCATACAGATATTCTTTTCTCAAAAGATATATTACTCGTCGGTCTTCATTCGCATCTTCTTCATATTGATAATTATACACAATTCTCTTATCACCAGATGTGCCAAAGGTTGTATTTACATACTGCGCCTGATCAATCACAATATCAGTTGCTAGTTTAGTTCCAGCACTATTGGTAAGATCCATCTCAAAATGATGAATTCCTGTTTCAATGTACCAAGTGGGAACGGAATAGTCGCCAGACGAATCACTAAATGTCGGATAGGAATTTGAATTTAAATTTGTATGCAGAGTAAAATAACTATGCGTTTCAGTTGTAGCTGGATCGGCTCGTTCCGATACAGAAACAATCTCCGCTGAAGTCGCATACGCCAGAAATGCACTGTTGGCCATTTGGGTTGATGGCGACGTAGTATAGTCACGAAACTGATACCACTCAGGTCGAACAAATATCGTAACAGTATCACCCACAGAAATTGTTGTGCCCCAAGGGCTTTCAGCACCTCGGCGACCTCGTTTAAATATACCCGTGCTATGCCCTGCTGGAACAGTTCCCGAATGCAACTCAACAGAACTGCCCATCAACGTGCTATAATTAGGATCCTGTGATGGGTTTTTCTGAGCAGAAACTTCTGCCGAAAACCATTCGGTTGCAATGTTAGATGTACCAGCTGGCGAGTCTGCACTAACTGTGTCTAATGCATGACCCGCCGGATATTTCTTAGTGCCTAAGGCGCGAGCAAAACTGCCATAAGTGTCGTTTATATATGATGAAAAATTTTTATCTGTCAGCGCCAGATCATAGGTATGATGTAGAAAATTATTCATCAACATGACTACCCAGTGATATTTCGATGAGCCATAATACTTTTCAGAAATAATCTCGGCGGTATCTCCATCCTGCATTTGATAATTATAGAACACCGCGCCATCAACTAATGCAGCAGCCCGCAGTTTAACCCGACGCAAAATATCGACAACCGCCTTTGACGTACCATCTCCGTCTACGTCATAGTTTGTTACTGGTATTGTTTGAAAATATTCTGTAGGCATAGGTTAGTATCCTTGATCTATCTTGCCTTTAGTAATGATCTCAAGCTCAGTGAACTGAACATTCAAATTGGTTTCAACAGGGTAATCATCATAGAACGTGCTATTGACACCGGCCCCAGAATGATCCACTTGAATTGAAGTAAGCGCAGATCGAGCAATCTTGTGAGTTTTCGATTCATTGAACATTGTTATATCAAACACATTTGGATATGCAAAATACCAACCATACTCACCATCAAGAAGCGCAGGTGCAGATGCATATTTCAATAGCTGAACGATTTTATTAATATTCTTAGCCTCTTTTCTGCTCCGAGGTGACATTTTAAAATCGAATGTAAACGTGCGAAAATCGACGCTCTGAAAAAACATTTCCAAATGAGGATTGACTGCTTTGCCTGCGGCCCTATTTGTAATGTTTCTTCCCTGAGCCGAGCCTAGTGATGTTCCACCAACCTGAGAAAGCAGTCCCGACGCGACTTGAGGGCCCTGATTCTTCAACGATTCGACGGTTTCGTTATTACCCTCGATCACACTCATAGCCGCGCCGGTCGCAGTTCCGCCGCCAGACATTAATGCAGCTCCAGCTTGACCAACATCATTGGCCTGATTCCAATTTAGCTTGTACACATCCTGTCGAGTATGTGGTGCGTATAACATAACCGAACCAAGACCTCTTGACCGCTCACTACCACCACCCAATAAATCTCTACCTACTCCCTGTAGGAATGGAGGTAGATCATTAACGAACTCGTTGACAGTAGCATTGACCGCATTAATAGGGGCCATAATAGCAGAGGTTGCCAATGCAGTAACTTTTTCGGCAGTTCCAGATATGATATTGTCTAAAAATCCTCCGTCGCCTCCTGTGCTACCGGTAAATAATGGACGACGTGTTTTTTCTTGCTTGACTGATGTACCTTTAAGCTCAACAATATCAAAACGAACCCAATGATTTTCTTCTGCCGCCTCAATATTCATCGGATACTGCAACATCTTATATTCATATTTGTTTCGATAGAGTGATGCTAATGGGCCCGAATCGGATGATGTGTCCGCTGAAACAGGAGCTTCTGGATTTGATCCCGTATCGGTCCTATCGGGAGACCGAGTCGCCACATCCCTCCGCAAGTCTTTTTGTTCTGCCATTTTTATCCCTTAAAATTTTAGATATGCAACTCAACTATTTATACATATTACCATGAGTTATAAAGGCAAATGGCGACCAAAGAATCGAGAGAAGTATGAAGGTGATCCAACGCGAATCACATACCGATCTCTATGGGAACGGCAAGCCTTCAAATGGTGCGATCAAAATCCCAGTATTAGATCATGGTCGAGTGAATCGGTTGTCGTACCATATCGGCTAATGACTGACGGCAAAATGCACAGATACTTCGTCGATCTCAAAATAACCTTTACGAACGGTAAAACAGTTCTGGTCGAAATCAAACCAAAGAAACAAACAAAACCCCCAAAGAAACCTACTCGAAAGACGCGACGACATCTCAAAGAAGTCCGAACATATGCCATGAACATCTCTAAATGGTCTTTCGCAGAAGAGTATGCAAAAGATCGTGGTTGGGAATTTCAAGTCTGGACAGAAGACACTCTCAAGGATCTTGGCATAAAAATCCTGAAATAGGATAAATAATAACATGGCACAAATCGTATTTCAAAAAATACTAGAGCAAGGAAGCAAAACTGGCAACATTGCGCGTGCCAGTAATAAAGCTATTCGTTGGTTTCGACAGAAAGCCAAATCGGTTAGGGTCTCCCCAAAAGCAATCTGGGCTGCCGATAGAAAACGACACAAGCTATCAAATCTGAGAAGAAGACTTCTCGGTAATATGTATATGTTTTTCTATGATGCTGAGACAAAAGATCAGCTACCGTATTGGGATTCGTTTCCTCTTGTAATACCCATCGAACTCACTGAAGATGGATTTCTAGGTATCAATTTTCACTACTTAGATTGGAGACTGAGAGCAGTTTTAATGGATCGCTTAGGTGATCTAGAACGAGAAATACCCGAAGCTGCCGATAAATCAGAACAATCACAAAAGGGTAAACTCGATTGGAGAAAGATTCACTACGAAAGACTGTCTCAATTTGCACGGTATAAATACTTTAAACCCTGCCTCAAAAGATATAAATTCGCAAACATGAAATCGCGAATGATTCAGGTAGATAGGGACGAATGGGATATTGCATTATTTTTACCGATTGAAAGGTTTCAAAACGTAAGGCGAAGTAAAGTCTGGGCTGAAAGCCGTCGAAAAATAAGGTAGCTGAAAAGTGTTCAATGTTAACGAGTTCAAAGCAGAGCTAAACAAACAAAACGGTCTAGCTCAACCAAATAAGTTTCGCATGTTGATTACTGGCGGCGTCCTGAAAAACAGCCGAGCTAGAGCATTAGCCCTACTTATAAATCGAGCTTCTATTCCCGGAAGAGGTCTGGCAACAAACGAGATTAGAACACACGGACCAATTCGTAAGATGCCATATAACAGCACCTACAACGATTTGCAAATCAGCGTCTACTGCACAAATGATGGGCTATTTCCGCGCGATCTTTTTATGGATTGGCAGAATGCAATCGTCGATACTACCACAGGTCAGGTCAACTATTACGAGCAATATGTATCTGATATTGAATTAGAAACCTTCGACGAAGAAGGTAATATCAACTTCTCATGCAAATTCATCGACGCATATCCAGTTATTGTCGATGAGATGTCGCTAGATTGGGGAGCTACAAATACATATCAGAATCTAAACGTCACATTTACATATCGTAAGTGGCAAGAACAACCACTGCCTCTTAGTCCTTTTGGTAATAATCTAGCTATCAATGCACTGTATCCAAACTTCGATGTGGGTGGCGCAATTGACCGATTTGCTGTGGCGGCAGTTAGTCGCGCAGATGGTCAAGTTTTTAGCGGAGTTAAGAAGGCTGGACAATTTTTAGGAAATATATTCTAACATTATGGAGATATTAAATTATGGCATTACCTAAACTTGATTTACCCACATTTGAACTGACGATTCCGTCAACTGAACAAAAAGTGAAATACAGACCCTTCCTCGTAAAGGAAGAAAAAGTTTTGATGATGGCGCTTGAGGGTAAAGATAGTCGTGAAATGGCTAACGCACTGAAACAAATTATCAATAACTGCTGTATAGATGAAGTTGAAGTATCCAAACTCGCACCATTTGATCTTGAATACTTTTTTATCAATCTAAGATCAAAGTCGGTGGGCAATACAATTGACGTAAAATATAATTGTCAGTCAGAAGATTGTGATGCAATTCAGGAAATAGTAATCGACGTGGATAAGGTTGAGGTACATAAAGATCCGAATCATAATAATAAGATTGAGCTTACGGATGATGTCGGAATCATTATGAAATACCCAGAGATCGCAACCATGTCAAATCAAAATTTTGATGCTGATAGTGTTGACGATATTTTGGGCGTGGTAATTGAGTGCATGGAGGCTATCTACGACGAATCCAGCGTGTATAAAATGAAGGACACTGACAAACAAGAAACAAAGGAATTCTTAGAAGGATTAACTCAAACACAATTCGTCAAAATTCGAGACTTCTTTGAAACTATGCCAAAGATTAAATATGAATCTGACGTTGTTTGTGGAAAATGTAATCACGAATTTAAACTAGAAATTGAGGGTATGCAGAATTTTTTTGGATAGGGCTCAGTCATGAAACTCTAGTAAACATCTATCGAACAAACTTTGCTATGATGCAGCATCACCACTATAGTTTGACTGAGCTTGAAGAAATGATTCCCTGGGAACGAGATGTATACGTTGCATTATTAATGGAATGGTTGAAGGAAGAAAAAGAACGTATTGAACAACAAAAAATGAGATAACTAAAATGGCACTTCCGACAATAGCAAGTACCGCAAGAGCAGGCGGCGGGCTCATACGAAATATAATGTCACCGATAACGGGTGAAATATCTAGAGGTGTAGGCGCGCTTACAAATCCACTAGCCACTGTTGGTGCTGCGCCCGCAGCAGGAATGGCAGTTGGCGCATTAGGAACTATGTTTGCTGGAGATTCTGGTGGGGGAGGCCGAGACTCTGGTAGAACAAGTCGATCTGGTGGCGGTGGCGGTGGAGGTGTTCAACCCTCATTTACCGGAGGCGCAGGTAGTCCAGGCGGAGGAATGTCAGGTGCTATTTTCGATTTGCTTGATGTTCAGCTTAAAGTAATTGTAGATCATATAAAATCTATTCCAAAAATGGAAGAGTATCTAGAAGATATTAGAAACTTACTTGAAAGTGCAGAGGATCGCGATAAACGTAAAGAGCGTGATCGAAGACGGGCCGAATCAAGAGGAGCATTTGACACTGCTGGTGACGAACTCAAAGCACTTGAAGCTGCCCGAGAAGCAGCCAGGGATGCTAAAGCCGGTGGCGGTGCTGGGGGCGGTGGCCCCGGAACTATGGAGGGAGACGAGAGCCCAGGAGGAATAGGGGGAAGTCTCTGGGGAATAGGTAAAGGTATTCAAGCAATCGGTAAGGGTATCGCCAAAGTAGGTAAAGGAATAGGTAAAAGTATTTTTGCAATACTGTCAGGTATAGCCAGAGGTGTAATGGCCTTTGCAAATCCCATGGTACTTGCTGGCGCCGCAATTATTGCGGCATCACTTCCCATAATTGCTCTTGGTATTGCGGGAGTAATGGAAGTTTTCAACAGACTTGATACAGATTTTGAACCCGTAAGAAGATTCTTAGAAGCCTTACAACCACTATTCGACGCATTTGGTGACATCCTTGAGCAAGTAATTGTTGCTCTAGGCACAGCAGTGTCTATTGTACTAACACCACTGATCGACAAGATCGACCTAATTCAACCACTGATTCAAATTCTAAGTGACACGTTTGTTAAACTAGTCGAGACAATCGTTAGTATTGTTCCTCCACTAGAAAGAACTTTAACATCTCTATTTGAAAATGTAACCGAAATCGTTACCGTACTCTCAAACACGATTCTAGGTGTCATAGACGGAATCAACAGATTTGCAGATACAATGAGAGGAATAGCTAACGATGTTATTGAAGGAGTCGTTGGCGGTATAGAGCGAATGGCTGCTGTTGACGGTATGGCACTTTTAAAAACTGCGGGCGGAATCTCTGCAATCGCGACAAGTCTTGCACTACTAGGTGGAGGCAGTGTACTAGGAGCAGTCGGCGAAGGCGTGGGCAATTTTGTTCGCTTCTTCACGGGCGGTGATGATCCATTAGAAAAACTAAAAAAGTTTGGTGAAATTGGTCCGCAGATTGAGCAAGCTGGTAAAGCAATCTTTGGAATAGGCGCTGGACTTAAAATGCTCGATGAAGCAGACTTGTCGGATCTGGGCAACACCTTTGGTCCTTTTGTCGATAAGGTAAAGGGTCCGATGCAAGAGCTATCTGCTGTAACAATCAGTCCAGCACAAGCTCAAGCATTTGCCGCGATGCAAGAATCCCAACTGCAAGCATCTGAACGAACTGCCGCCGGGCAGAATATGGGAGCATTGGTTGGCGCTGTACAACAAAACATCAGCAACACAGTAGCAGAAAGCAAAGTTGTAATGACAGCGCCATCACCCGCAACGGGTCCTGGACGACCAGATAATTCGGCCGTACAAAGAAAAGGCGCAGGTCTGCAAGCGCAATAACAAGGAAGGGGAGGATCCCTAAAGATCCTCCCCTTCGGTTGTTAGACATACAAGACTTTCTTATACGTCTAGTCGCTACGCCTCGTCGGCGAGCTTGCTGAAGTAGGACAGACTATCAT
>CEQN01059444.1_pt1 | contig 11626 bp, 9 predicted proteins | sample 427011 | NCBI WGS metagenome assembly CEQN01 (sample SAMEA2621277, study PRJEB7988) | marine metagenome | biome: marine biome (ENVO:00000447); feature: deep chlorophyll maximum layer (ENVO:xxxxxxxx); material: "saline water (ENVO:00002010), including plankton (ENVO:xxxxxxxx)" | depth 120 m
GATATTGAAAAACAAAGCGTACAGCAGATTGTTGATAAAATTATGAGCTTTCCTAAATCAGAAAAAGTTTTAATTATGGCACCAATAATTAAAATGAAAAAAGGAACCCACAAAGATTTATTAAAATCTTTTTTAAAGTCTGGATTTATTAGGGCAGAAATCAATGAAGAGATTGTCAATCTAACTAATCCTCCCAATTTAAATAAAAACAAAAAACATACTATTAATATTATTATTGATAGATTAGTAATTAGCAAAGATATTTATTCTAGACTGACATCTTCAATAGAATTGGCATTAAAAATGAGCAGCGGCTTAATTCAGATAAAGGATAGCAGCGGGAATAATTATTTTTATAATGAAAATCTTACGTGTTTAAAATGTAACTTTTCATTTGAAGAGTTAGAGCCAAGTTTTTTTTCATTTAATTCTCCACTGGGAGCATGCAATAAATGTGATGGCTTGGGTACCATGATGCAAATAGATATTGACAGGATTGTTCCAAATGAACAGTTGAGTATTTTGCAGGGAGCAATTTCTCCTATTGGCGCAGCTCCTTGGAAAAGTTACTACAATGACATCATTCAGCAGTTGGTTGAAAAGTATAAGTTTAATTTATCTTTACCCTGGAAAGCTATACCATCCGAGGTAAAAGAGATTTTATTATATGGGAAAAAATCGACACTTAAAAAAAATAGAAAACTATTCAAAGGAGAAAAGTCAATTGAATTTGAGGGAATTGTTCCACGCATAAAGCGTCGACACAAACAAACAGCATCATCATATATTAGAGAATGGATTGAAAAATTTATGACAGTGCAAAACTGTGAGCTATGTGATGGAGAAAGATTAAAAGCAAGCAGTCTGTCTGTATATATAAAAAACAATAACATTGCTGATTTAACTAATTTCTCAATAAAAGAGTTAGCATCTTTTTTTGATACATTACGCTTAAGTAAAAAACACACAGATATTTCTTTAAGTATCGTTAAAGAAATTAAATCAAGGCTATTATTTTTAAATAATGTAGGCTTAAGTTATTTAAATTTAAATCGAAAGGCAGGCACGTTGTCAGGTGGAGAATCTCAGCGCATTCGTTTAGCTACACAAATTGGTTCACAGTTAGTAGGAGTTTTATATATTTTAGATGAACCATCTATAGGATTGCATGCAAGGGACAATAAAAAACTAATCGATACCTTAATTAATTTAAAAAATTTAGGCAACACGGTTATTGTTGTAGAGCATGATGAAAATACTATGCGAGCTGCAGATTGGATTATTGATATTGGTCCAGGAGCGGGGATACATGGAGGAAAAATCATTTTTGAAGGTAGTTATAAAAATATTTTAAAAGACTCAAAATCGATAACAGGCCAATATTTATCTCAAAAAAAACAAATCAATATCCCTCAAAAAAGGAGACCAGGTAATAACAAATCTATTAAACTTTTTGGAGCAAAAGGTAATAATTTAAAATCAATTAATATTGAATTTCCGCTAAATAAATTTATTTGTATTACAGGAGTTTCTGGTTCAGGAAAATCATCATTAATTAATCAAACTTTATATCCATGTTTAGCCAAACAATATTATTTCAGCAATATTAAACCCTTAAAGCATAAAAAAGTTGATGGATTATTTTATTTAGATAAAGTAATTGATATTAATCAATCTCCTATTGGCAAGACCCCTCGCTCAAATCCTTCGACCTATACAGGACTCTTTACTCATATACGAGACTTATTTAGCAACGTTGAAGAGTCTAAATTAAATGGATATAAGGCTGGGCGTTTTTCATTTAATGTTAAAGGAGGACGCTGCGAATCTTGTCAAGGCATGGGCGTTGTTAAAGTAGAAATGCATTTTTTGCCTGATGTATACATTCAATGTGATCAATGTAAAGGACAAAGATTTAATAGAGATACTTTAAAAATAAAATATAAAAATAAAAACATTGCTGAAATTTTAAGCATGTCAGTTGAAGAGGCCGGTCAATTTTTTAAAAACCATCATACCATAATGCGTAAATTAAGTACGTTGCAGAAGGTTGGATTAAACTATATAACCTTAGGTCAACAAGCAACCACTTTGTCTGGTGGCGAATCTCAAAGAGTTAAGCTAGCCAAAGAGTTGTCAAAAGTTAATACAGGGCGCACGCTGTATATATTAGATGAACCAACAACAGGGCTGCATTTTGCAGATATAAAATTATTATTAGAAGTGTTGCATGAATTAACTAATAAGGGAAATTCAGTTATAGTTATTGAACATAATTTAGATGTAATCAAAACAGCAGATTGGATTATTGATTTAGGCCCAGAGGGCGGCATTGGCGGGGGAGAAATTATAGCAGAGGGCACCCCCGAACAGATAATAAAAGTTAAAAATTCTTATACAGGAAAATATTTAAAAAAAGCATTATAAAATGAATAAAATTTTACAGCAACCAAATTGGCCAAATCAACAACAATATTTAAAAATAATTAGTAGAATTAAGCAATATCCACAGCTTGTTTATCCAAACGAAATAAATAAATTAAAATTAGAGTTAAAAGAAGTTGCAAAAGGCAATAAGTTTATTATTCAAGGAGGCGATTGTGCAGAAACTTTTAAAAATTTCAGTGAAGACCTTATTAAAGGTAAATTAAAAATTTTATTACAAATGTCAGCTATTATTCAATATAGCACTAAATTAAAAATTGTTAATATAGGACGAATAGCAGGCCAATATATTAAGCCACGCACACATAGCCATGAAACAAGGGATGGAGTTACATTGCCAGCGTATAGAGGAGACGGCGTTAATTCCATTGATTTTGATAAATATAAACGACAACCAAATCCAAAAAGATTAATTCAGGCTTATCATCAGTCTGCAAGCACAATGAACTTAATTCGATCGCTTATTATGAATGGTTTTACAGACATATCTCAGATAAAATTGTGGAACCAAGACCTGCTTAGCAATTCACCTTTAGGAGTAAAATATAAAACAATTGTTAATAATATTACTTCAATGTTAGACTTCATTCATGATTCAGGTCTTGTGAACAATAAATACAATGACTCAGACTCATTTAATTTGTATACTTCTCATGAAGCAATATTGTTAGACTATGAAAAAGCTTTTATGAATAAAAAGTTTTGTTGTTCGGCGCACATGTTGTGGGTGGGAGACAGAACAAGAGATGTAAACAGCGAGCATATTAAATTTATTTCCAAGTTAGACAACCCTGTTGCAGTTAAAATAGGGCCTACAATAAATGAGAATGAAATTTGTAAAATTTATGAAAAAATCAATCCAAAAAATGAAATAGGAAAAGTTTTGTTTATATCTCGATTAGGTGAAAAAAATATTGATAAAATGTTACCAAAATTTTTTTCTAAGATTAAATATCATGGATTGGAAGCATTGTGGATATGTGATCCAATGCATGGCAATACTATAACAGCAAAAAATGGTTATAAAACACGAAAATTTAAAACAATTATAAATGAACTAATGTGCTTTTTTGAAATTTGTGAATTTGAGAATATTAAACCGTCTGGTGTTCATTTTGAGTTAACAGGAGAAAATGTTACAGAGTGCTTAGGTGGAATAAATAATATTAAAGATGTTGATTTAGACCAACGATATGAAACAACATGTGACCCAAGATTAAATAATGAACAAAGTTTAGAAATTGCATTTTTAATTGCAAAATTATTAAAAGAAAAAGGAGAAAACATTGAAAAAACTACACATTGAGGGCTACGGGGACAATTTAACAGTTGATAATGTGCGAATTGGAGACTTATCACCGGAACAACACTCAGAGATTGAAAAAAAATTTGGAGGAAGAAATTATAGTCCATTAGAAAATGTAATAGTTTCGCATGTAAAAGATTCATCAACTCTAATATGTAGAAAACCGGGTAAAAATGATATTAACAATTATATTGAAGAAGAAATTTTAGATGGCTTATGTTGTTATTCAGCAGTTAACCAAGGACAATTAAATCAAACGATTGTAGATGCCGTTGTTGCACACCTAGAACAAGAAAAGCTTCCCACGGTTCCTAGATCAATTAGACATAAATATATGAGCGCGTTTTTATTAGCTGCAACAAAATTAACAGAAATGGATAGAGTTGTACCTAAAGTTGCAGGAGTAGAATCATGGGAGCTAACTTTTAAATTGTGTAGAAGATGGGGATATGAAATAAAAAAAATACCTCAAGGCCAAGCTATTATTGTAGGAGCAACAGGTAATTTTCATGGCAGATCATTAGCAGCAACATCAATGTCAGACGACCCAGATGCAAGAAAAAACTTTGGACCATTTGTTCCAGGTATTGAGCTAGTTCCATATAATGATTTTGATGCATTAAAAAAATTATTTGAAGAAAAAGGAGATTATATTGCGGCATATTCAGTGGAGCCAATACAAGGAGAAGCGGGCGTAATTGTTCCAGATGATGATTATTGGCCAAAAGTTTCTCGATTATGTAAAGATTATAATATTTTATTAGCATTTGATGAAGTTCAAACTGGCTTTGGAAGAACAGGAAAAAACTTTGCTCATCAGCTGTTTAATGTTAAGCCAGATATTATGGGTTGTGGAAAGGCAGCGGGAGGAGGAATTTTACCTGTATCTTTTGTTGCTGGGCGCGATGATGTTGTTGGAGTGCTTACACCTGGTTCAGAGGGCTCTACTTTTGGAGGATATCCATTAGCATCTGTTGTTGGAGTATATGCAATTAAAACTTTAATTGATGAAAATCTTGCAGAAAATGCCGCCATTAAAGGAGAGCAGCTAATGTCAGGATTAAACCAAATTAAAGAAGAGTTTCCAGATAAAATAGAAACTGTTAGAGGAAAGGGGCTTTTGACTGCATTTGAAATGTTTAATAATAAACATTTAGATGGACATCATGTTTCTGTTGAGTTGATGAATGAGGGTATTTATGCAAAAGAAACACATAGCACAACAATTAGATTAGCACCAGCTTTAACTATAACTTCAAATCAAATTGTTAGATTACTAGAAGGAGTACGCAAAGTAATACAAAAATTATAATTAGCTATTTAACAATATGCCAATATTGTTTAACTTAATGATATGAAAAAAAATATATATTTAATTTTTATCTGCCTATTCTTTTCTTGTAAAACAGATGCTGAATTGGCTATGGAAAGAGGCATTCAAATGTTTGATTGGGGAAAATATTCTCAAGCAATTTTAGAATTTAATGAGGCTAAATTTTTACAATCATCAAGCAGTAAACAAACCTATGATGACTTAAAGTTGCTTGCTCATACACATTACAATCTAGCAATTACTCATGCCAAATTAAATAATTTATCAAAAGCATATCAAGAAGCGCAGCGAGCATTTGCTTTGATTCCCAAAGAAGAGTATAAAGAGCTTTTAGATTTAATCGTAAGCCAGAAAGAGCAAAATTAATTTGTAACAGATTCACCGCCATCAACGCGGATTACATTTCCAGTTAACCAGCTTGATTCGTAATTAACTAATATTTCAATAAACTCTGCAATATCTTTTGGCGTTGTTAGTCTGCCATGCGGATTGTTGTTTTCAGCTGTCAGAATCATTTTTTCATATCCGGGTATTTTTCTAAGTGCTGCAGTATCTGTAACTCCAGCTTGAATAGCATTGGCAGAAATACCATAAGGAGCGAGCTCTAAGCTTAGTTGTCTAGTAGCTGATTCTAGTCCAGATTTTGCCAATGATACAGCTCCATAATTTTTCCAGTTTTGTCTTCCTCCTGCGCTTGTCATAGATAAAATATGGCTTCCTGATTTTAGAAATTTATTTTCAAATAAGCTTTGTGTCCAATAGATAAAATTATTACACATAACATCTTGAGTCATCTCTATATTTTTATTGTTTAAAGTATCAGATTTTTCTCCAATCATTTGTTTTAGAGTTCCAAACGCAATTGAATGAATAAAAAATTTAATTCTTATATCACCTAAATTTTTTAAATCATTAATTATTTCTAATCTTTTTTCTTCATTAGAAGCATTTGCTTTCTTATATATAACCTTAACACCTGAAAGTTTAATTTTTTCCTTTAGCTTATCAACTTCACTTTGTTTTTTTCTTAAATATATTCCATAAATATTAACATTATTTTCAGCTAACTTAAGTGCACATTCTGCTCCAATTCCACTTGATGCACCCAAAATTATTGCCCAATTTTCCATAACAATCCTTTTTTATAAAATTTTTATTAATTTCTATTTATAAAATAGCATACTGCCTTAAATTAAAATAACTAAAATAATTAAATTATCATATGAAAGTTGGAATTGTAGGTCTACCAAATGTCGGCAAATCAACACTGTTTAATGCCTTAACGCAATCTGATATCCCAGCGAACAATTATCCGTTTTGTACCATTGATCCCAATGTCGGAACCGTGTTAGTTGACGATGAAAGAATAGATGTAATCAATAAATATATCCCCTCTAATAATATTATTTATACAACTATTGAATTTGTTGATATTGCAGGGTTAGTCAAAGGTGCTAGCAAGGGCGAAGGTTTGGGAAATCAATTTTTATCACATATTAGAAATATAGATGCAATAATCCATGTAGTTAGATGCTTTGATAATGACAACATTACTCATGTTGAAGATTCATTAGATCCAATTAGAGACATTAACATTATTGAAACAGAACTTTTATTAAAAGACTTAGAATCAGTTGATAAAAAAATTATTAAAGTTCAAAAAAATGCTAAATCTGGCGATAAAAAATCACAATTTGAACTTTTAGTATTGCAAAAAATTCAATCTGAAATAAATAATGGAAATTTAATTTATAATGTGGATTTTTCTGATTCAGAAAGAGAATATATAAAAACATTATTTTTATTAACGAATAAGCCAATGATTTATATTAGTAATGTTGATGAAAAACATATTAATAAATCTAATCATTATTCAGAGCAGATTGAGAATTATGCTAGGTCAAACAATTCTAAAGTAATAAAATTATGTACTAGTATAGAAATGGAAATTTCTAAGTTAGATAAGTTAGACCAAAAAGAGTATTTAGCAATTTATGATTTATCTTTTTCAGGCCTTTATCAGTTAATTCATCTTTCATATGACTTGCTCGGCTTACAAACTTATTTTACAGCAGGAGAAACAGAAATTAAAGCATGGACGATTAAAAAAGGCTTTACAGCTCCAGAGGCAGCGGGCGTGATACACTCTGATTTTCAGAGAGGGTTTATTAAAGCAGAAGTATATAATGTAGATGATTTAAAAGAATATAAATCAGAAAAGGCTTTAAAAAATGCTGGTAAAATTCGTCAAGAAGGAAAAGATTATGTTGTGCAAGATGGCGACATAATTCTTTTTCGATTTAATGTTTAATTTGCTTTTATAAAGCTTAAAATTTTATTAAAAATATTTTTTTGATCTGGATTAGAATCAAACAAATTATGGTGCGCCCTATCAACAAAGAATTTCTCTTTAATTTCTGAATCGATTTTATTATATATCATGTTAACGTTTTCTATTAAAGATAAGCGGTCAGATTTTGAATGTATGATTAGCATTGGGCATTTAATTTTTACAAGTTTTTTAATAATTTTTAAATTCATTTTTCTAAATTCGTTAAGAGCAATCAATGGATACTCTGTATATCCATAAAATTTTATAGTTTGATTTTTATTTATATCTGACTTTTTCTTTAATTTAATTATTTTACAAAACAATCGGTTGGTTACATTAATAGTAAATGGATTTTTAAATTTTAAAACCGTGCCACCAACAATACATCCATTAATAGGGAATAATGAGCTGATGTATAAAGCAATTGATCCGCCCATGCTGCAGCCAATAATATATGTTTTTTTAGATTCTGAAACTAGCTTCGCAACATCTTGTTTAACCGAGTAAAGCCAATCGCTATATTTAACATTATTACATTCTCGCGCAGAAACACCATGCCCTGGAAGGTTTTTTGTTATTGTATGAAATCCTTGATTGCCTAAAAATTCTGCTAGTTGTTTTGTTTCATATGTAGAGCTTGAAAATCCATGTATAATATATACTCCATATTTACTTTGAGTATTGAATTCATAATTTTGAGTATCAAATCTTTTAAAATTATTTTTCATGTTTTAGTGTAAAAAAGGCCTTACTTTTTTTAATATCTGGAACGTGAAAGAGAATATATTTATACAAAAAATTATTAATTTTCATTAAATCTTGATATTCATATTTTAAATTAATAATAATTTGATCAATATGTGTGTTCATTAAGTAATTTATCATAGTTAACAGCTTTTTATTTAGATTTTCTTCACTATTAGAGTTGCATTTTGAACAGCTCAATTGGCCTGAATGAGAATCAAAAGATGCAGAATGTAACAACTGATAACATTGGCTACATTTATCAATAGCAGGACAATAGCCTAAATATATTAAACATTGCAGTTGAAAAAAAACATATAGCAAAAATACATTTTTTTTATCGTAATTATTAAGGTTAAACAGCATTTTTTTTAACAATCGAAAAATAATTTTTGATGGATTTTCATCATAGTGAATATTCTGAATAACATCAATCATTGTCAGACCGCAATTCATTTTTAAATAATGTTTTTCAATATCAAAAAATTTTGTAATGATTGATGCTTCTTTAATAATTTGAATACTACGCTTAGATTTATAATAATAGACACAATCAATATAATTCATTGGTTGTAAAATGGCTCCAAGAGGATTTTTTAATGATTTTGCACCCTTTGCAATAATGGCAATTTTACCATAATCTTTTGAATAGAGATTACATATAAGGCTAGTATCTCCAAAATTTTTTTTATTTAAGACAATTGCTTCTGTAGAGGAAATCAAAATTAATACGCCTTTGCAAAAATAACCTCATATTTAGCAGATTTTTTAGAATAAACACACTTTAAGTTATTTATTTTTTGTTCTAGGGGAATACAGCGAATAGTAGCATTAGTTTCTTTTTTAATAATTGCTTCAGTTTCTTTTGTTCCATCCCATCCGCATTTAATGAAACCCCCATTAGAAACAACTTTTTTGAAGTCTTCATAATTATCAACAACGTGCGTATTTTGAGTTTTAAATTTTAATGATTGGTTAAATAAATTTGACTGTATATCATCTAAAGTATCGAGAATTGTTTTTTCTGATTCATTGATTGGGACGGCATTTTTTTCATTATTGTCTCTTCTAGAAATTGTTATAACTTCATTGTTTAAATCGCGTAAACCAATTTCAACGCGCAATGGAACACCCTTCATTTCCCACTCATTAAATTTAAATCCAGGAGACATATTTTCTCGATCATCTAAATAAAAAGATTTATTGTTTTCTGATAAGTGTTTAAGCAAAGGATCAATAAATTTTTTAATATTTTTTAAATCCTCTTCATTTTTATAGATTGGAACGATTACAACTTGAATCGGTGCAATATTCGGAGGAAGTCGCAAGCCCTTGTCATCCCCATGTACCATAATTAATGCTCCAATTAATCGAGTACTTACTCCCCAGCTTGTTGCATAAACAAATTTTTCAGTATTATCATTATCCTGAAATTTAACATCAAATGCTTTAGAAAAGTTTTGACCAAGATAATGCGATGTCCCAGCTTGCAGGGCTTTTTTATCACCCATCATTGCTTCAATGGTATATGTGTCAACTGCACCAGCAAATTTTTCTGTTTCTGATTTTTTACCTATTGTTAATGGTATACCCATGTAATTTTCAACAACATCTTGATAAATATTTAAAATCTTTAAAGTTTCATCAACTGCTTCTTCTTCTGTTTTATGAGCAGTATGACCTTCTTGCCAAAGAAACTCACTTGTTCTTAAGAAGAGTCGAGTTCTCATTTCCCATCTTACTACATTTGCCCACTGATTAATTAATATAGGTAAATCTCGATGTGAATTAATCCACTTTTTATACATTGACCATATAACAGTTTCGCTTGTAGGGCGCACAATCACTTCTTCTTCTAGTTTTGAATCAGGGTCAGGCGCTAAAGAACCTTCATCATTGATTTTTAATCGAGAATGCGTAACAATTGCACATTCCTTAGCAAATCCTTCAACATGTTCGGCTTCCTTGTTCAAAAATGATTTAGGTATAAATAGAGGAAAATATGCGTTAACATGCCCTGTTTTTTTAAATTCTTTATCAAAAATATTTTTAATATTATCCCAAATTTGATATCCATATGGTCTAATAATCATTGTGCCTTTAACTGGACCATAGTCAGCTAATTCAGCTTTAGTAATAATATCAGTGTACCATTTAGAGAAATTTTCACTTTTAGGTGTTACGCCTTTTGACATTTTATTTTAATATTAATTTAATTTGTTTAATCACTGTTGTTATGTCATCCCTTTTAAAATTGGAATGTGTTACCATTCTAAATTTACGATTTCCTTTAGAATCAATTTTAATATTATTATTTAATAATTCTAAAATAAATTTTTCATCCTTTAAGTTTGTATTTTGTAAATAAAAAAAGATAATATTGGTATGTATTTTCTCTAAATCAATTTTAATATTATCAATTTTTGATAACTCTTCTGCTAACAATTTTGCATTTTCGTGATCACTATCTAAATGATCAATCATATGATTAAAAGAATAAATTCCAGCAGCAGCTAAAATTCCTGATTGTCGCATGCCGCCACCCAAAGCTTTTCGTATTCTTTTTGCTTTTGAGATAAATTTTGCTGTTCCAATAATTAACGAGCCCACAGGGGAAGACAGGCCTTTTGATAGGCAGCATGAAACGCTATCTGCGTGTTTTGTTAGGTGGTGCACCTCAGTGTTTAATGCAACAGATGCATTAAAAATTCTTGCACCATCTATGTGTATTTTTAAATTATATTGATTGGCTATTTCTTTTACAGAATTAAAATAATTTTCTTTGATAGGTGCGCCAAAGCACAGGTTGTGTGTGTTTTCTAAACATATTAGTTTGCTTATTGGGTGGTGGCTATCATTTGGATTGCGTACGGCATTTTCCAAGTCAGACAAACAAATTTTTCCATCATCTGTATTGTGTAATTGATGAGAGTGTATGCCACCAAAAGCAGATATACCCCCAGCTTCATAAACAAAAATATGTGATTTGTTTCCTAATATTATTTCATCGCCACGATCGCAGTGCGATAAAACAGAAATTAAGTTTGCCATAGTTCCAGATGGAACAAAGGCAGAGGACTCTTTTTTAAATATGTCAGCAGCCTGTTTTTCTAATGCCTGAATTGAAGGATCGTCTCCATAGACATCATCACCTAAAGGCGCATTAAGCATAAATTGCTTCATTTTTTGAGACGGCTGTGTTACTGTATCACTTCTTAAGTCAATCATAGTAATTAAGGATGTTAATTAATAGAATAAATTAGTTAATTTAAATGCATTAAACATTAAAATTTAATATGAAATCATTCAACCTTATTAATGGCAATATTATTACTCAAAGCTCAGTTAATTCTGATATTTCTTCTATATCAATTGATAATGGCAAAATTTATGGTATTAATAAATTAATTAAAAAAGCTCAAACAATAGATTTAAAAGGAGCTACAGTTATTCCTGGATTTATTGA
>CEQN01014144.1_pt1 | contig 11619 bp, 5 predicted proteins | sample 427011 | NCBI WGS metagenome assembly CEQN01 (sample SAMEA2621277, study PRJEB7988) | marine metagenome | biome: marine biome (ENVO:00000447); feature: deep chlorophyll maximum layer (ENVO:xxxxxxxx); material: "saline water (ENVO:00002010), including plankton (ENVO:xxxxxxxx)" | depth 120 m
TGAGTGAATAGTATGATCTCTATATTTACCTTGAACTACTCTTGAGGTTACAGCTTTATAATTTTTTAAATCTTCAAGAGTTAGGATGCCTCCATGATTTTGAATATCAGAAACTATTTTTTGAGCAATCTCACCTTCGTAAAATCCTTTATGTCCTTGGTTAGCAATTTTTTGTAAAACCATTGAAAGATCTTTTTGAATAAAAATATCTCCTGCTTTATAAGGTTTACCATTAGATTTTAAAAAATGATGACGAGTTCCTTCAAACTCATCAATTATTTTAAGCGCCATTTCATGTCTTTTTGATTCTCCTGGAAGAATTGAAAACCCTTCTTTGGAATATTTAATCGCTGGCGCAAGAACTTCTTTAAGGGAAAGAACACCGTTTTCTTTCTGTAGTTTTATTAATCCTGCTACGACTCCAGGAATACCAATAGTTTGATATCCATAAGAGTATTTATCTTTTAACGGTTTATAATTTGATGGAACTTCTGTTGATGCATCTATACCTGAAATTTTTCCATCTTGAGTTTGATAAATTGATTGCAGCCTGCCTCCAATCCCACTCATGCTAGGCTCAACTACTGCTAAACTAAATGCAGCTGCTACAGCAGCATCAAATGCATTTCCTCCAATTTGATAAATTTCTTTTCCAGCATTTGAAGCTAAAGGATGAGCAGATGAAATTATATCATTTGAATATTTGCTATTATTATTTTTACATGCATACAATATAATAATCGAGTAAACTAGAATTGATAGTTTTTTTAAATTTCCTTTCATATTAAAATATATTTAATGTTAAAATAAAAAAAAGGCTTGTTTTTATACAAGCCTTTTTTAAAAAAATAGTTATAGTTAATTATTGATTAACTCTAGTTACAACAAAAATTCCAGGATCTTCATCTGGAGCATTAGAATTAGAATTTAATTCTGTAGTTGCATATGGCATTCTTTCGGGCCAAGGACCACTTTGTGGACCGTCAAATAAAATATATGGAACGGCTATATTACTGTCTGATTTGCGAAGTCTCCTTGAATCATTGTAAGGCATATGCATACCAAATCCAGAGACATATCTTTCTTCAATAACTTCTCTTAAAAATGCTGTCTTAGAATCAACACCATCAGCATTTTCGATTCCTCCACTTGCAAAATCAGCAGCATCATATGCTAAATAAGAATAAGGTTCTCCTTGAAAATTAGAATTTACATGTGCTCCAGTATTCATCCAAGCTCTAACAGCATTTAAATAGGGTAGTCCATCTGCCATTGTTCCATTTCGAGCAGCACATTCAGCTAATATTAATTGATTTTCAAAATAAGTTACCATATTCTGAGGCTGAGTCATTTCAAGTATCCCCGTATTAGCTGAGCCTCCACTGGAATCAATTGTATAAAATCCTTTTCTTGCTGTTTCATCAGTCTTAGCATTATTTCTAGACAATGCATTAGTAGGATCCAGCATCTGAATTAAATAGCTTTCTCCTTGATCACTGTTTCCAATATCTCCTCCACGAGACCCTTCTAGAATAGTCCAAAAAAGATTTCTATCTCCAGATCCTGCAGCTCCAGGAGGTTTATACTTCATGTCTCCACTAGCCGAAGATATTCCATTTTGGGCTGCTGTGAAAGCACTTGCATAATTTTTTTGATGTAAATAAAAACGTGCTTTCAAAGTGTAAGCAGCAGCTATCCAATTGGCCTTATCCCCACCAAAATAAATATCTTCAGCAATACTTCCAGAATTAACACTGTTTAATGCAGAAATTCCTTCGTCTAGAAGGGAAATAGCACCTGCATAAACATCAATCTGAGAATCAAATATTGGATCAGATATTTCAGGATTACCACTTTCAGAAAAAGGAATATCACCAAAAAGTGATGCTCCAGTTCCAAGCGCATGTCCTTCAATAATTTTTGAAATACCAACTAATAATTGGCTTGAAGAATTATTGGCTATATGTTTTGTGTTTGATAAAACTCCAACATATAAGTCAAACCATTCACTATTTGATTCAGCAGTCGATAGACTAAATCCATATATATTTGAATATAGAGATGAATATCCTATCAATTGTCCTGAATACATTCCGCTAATTCTGTTTAAATGTCCACAATTTAATTGAACATTTGCTAATTGCGCACCTGTTAGAAACAAGCGCTCTTCAACATCACTAACAATGATATCATTTGGGTTATCATTAATCCCTTCTACCATTTTTTCACAGGCAGCTGTGAAGATTAGTAAAAGAGATAAAATTATTTTGTATGTTATTTTTTTCATGATTTGTTAATTAAAAATTAAAGGCTGCTGTAAATAAAACAGATTTGGTTTGTGGATTAGTAAAATAATCAAGACCAAGTGCATTTCCAACACCATATTGATTTGTTTCAGGATCAATTCCAGGAACATTATTAATATTAATTAGATTTCTTCCAGTTGCTGTAAGTCTAATACTATCTAATCCAAAAATTGAATTCAAGTTATCATTATCTATTAAATAGCTTAACGACAACTCTCTTACCTTTGTAAACGTTGCATCATATACACCGAAGTTGTAAGCTTGATTATCGCCAAAACCTCCACCAATTCCGGTTCTATACCAATCCTCATCTAAAAGAACATTTCCTCCTCCAAAATCTCGAACATTCCCTCTAACAGTGGTTCCTGAAGGTATAAGGTCTCCATCGTGATTTCTGAGATCTTCTGTAGTTGTAAATCGATTAGAGGTAGCTGTCGTAGTACCAAATCTATGGAGAACCCATAATGTTCTGGGCATAAAATCTCCACCCTCAGAATGTTCAACTACAACATTCAGTCTGAGCTTTTTATAATCAAGATTAAATCCTAATCCAGCTCTCCAGTCAGGGTTTGGATCTCCTAAAATAACAGGACTAGGCGTTATTTGAGGGAATCCATTAGCGTCTAATATATAACTTCCATCGGGATTTGTGAGAGAACCTGTTCCAAATAGAACTCCAAGTTGTTGGCCAACGATAGCTCTTGAACTAACAGATGCACCAGGACTGAGGTTAATAGATTCTGTTCCAAACAAGTCAGTTACTTCATTTGTATTTTTTGACCAATTTAATGAAGTTGATAGTTTTAAATTATCTTTTTTGATAGCATTCCATCCCAAATCAAACTCGATACCATTGTTAGTCATACTTCCAAAATTACCGTATTGAGTTGAAAACCCAGAAGACGGAGAAAGATTGACATCAAGTAAAATACCATCAATCACATTATCATAATATGTGAATCCTAGAGTTAAATCATTATCAAAAAATCTTAAATCAGCACCAACTTCCCATTCTGTTTTCACTTCAGGTTCAAGATTTGGATTACCTAAATTATTATCAAGTCTATAACCTCCCCCAAAAGAGTCAATAGCTATGGGATCACTATATGTCGAATAACTAAAACCTCCTTCAGCTAGTGTTTGAAACTGATGAGGTGAGGGCTGAACACCCACTTTTCCCCATGAAGCTCGAAGCTTTCCAAAAGAAATAACACTAGAGTCTAAGGCACTTTTAGTAAAGTTCCATGCTGCATCTACAGATGGATAGAAAAATGTTCCATTAATTGTAGAAGAAGATTCTAATCCTCCTGAGAAATTTATATATAGCTGATCATACATATCAAAATTTAAAACGGCATAACCTCTATTTGATCTTCTAAAAGTTCTATAGTTTTCGAATGCAGTTGCCTCAGCAGCAGAATTTAGAGATGATGTTTGTTTTCTGGAATCTACTAAAAAACCAGTTACACTTCCTGAATTTCTGTTATATGACCTGTCATTTAAGCTCCATCCAATAGTAGATGTAAGACTAATATCAGAGTTTAAATCCGTAGTTGCTCGTCCAATAAAATCAAAACTATATTGGCGTTGTGCAATTTCACTTTCATAAAATGCACCATTATTAAATGCGCTACCAGCACTACCTACAGGGTATAAGGTTGTCCTTCTATCATCAGAAAAATCAATATTACCTCTTGCGATCACCTGAAGCCAGTTATTTGGTTTTATAGTTAATTCAGGTGTAGCTGTTATTCTATTTACAGTTGCAATAGATTTCTGTTCGTGTACAGTCCATCCTGGATTATTATAAATAGGATTTTGAGAATTAGCCATGTATCTTCTGTAAGATCGATGTCTATTAGCAGTTTCAACTCCGCTGGAACTTGTGTATGTTCCTATGTAATCTTCATTATCAAAATCAGCAGGAGTTCTAAGTAATCCTAACATTATACCTGCGGTATTTGAGCTTTGTTGAATTCTATCAGTTTGACTATAGGTATACGCCATTTTGTTTGATAATGAAACCTTATCATTTAGTTTAGCATTATAATTAAAACGAAGATTTGTTCTGTCATATGCAGATCCCATAATTATACCATCCTGTGATATATTTGAAACACTGAAAAAATATTTTCCATTATCTGTCCCTCCACTAATGCTTAAATCGTTTTGAAGAAATGTTCCTGTCTGAACAGCATTGTTCCAGTTTTTTTCAAGGAATGTTTCTCTTGAGTTTTTTGCTGTAATTGGATAGTAAACTGTTCCATCTCTTGCAGTAAAAAATTGTCCAGAAGTATCAAATGTGTCAGGTCCTCCCGAACGATCAGGAATATAGTCTCCCCATGATTCTGCTCTGGTAGCTCCAAAAACTCCAGACCTACCTTGTCCCCATACGTCTTGCATAGGAATTCTTTCAGAGACTTCATCAATCGAATAGGATGATGTGAACGTAATTTTTGCTTTTCCTGTTTGCCCTTCTTTAGTTGTAATAACAACAACTCCATTAGCAGCTCTACTTCCCCAAACTGCTGCAGCCGATGCTCCTTTTAAAACTTCTAAGGTAGCAATATCATTTGGGTTAAGGTCATTAATCCTTGATCCATTTGAAACTCCTCCAGACCTTGAACCACGACCATCAAAACTATTATAATTTGAAGAATTATTCATTGGAACACCATCTACAATAATTAAGGGGTCACTAGCACCAGATATAGTGTTTGCTCCACGAATTCTTATAGTGGACCCAGTACCTGGATCACCACTTACTCTTCTAATTTGAACTCCCGATGCTTTTCCACTAAGCGTATTTAAAAGGGTGGGCTCACCCGCCCTTACAACAGCATCTGTACTAACAACAGAGGAAGCTGAACCTTGTTCGTCCCTTATAACTTTAAATCCTAGAGATGTTACTACCACTTCTTGTAAAAGCTGAGTATCTTCATCTAGAATAATATTAATTGAGGATTGATTTCCTACCTGAATATTTTGAGTTACAAAACCAGTATAGCTGACTTCAATTGTACTTTCATCTCCTTCAACGGTAATTTCATAATTTCCATCAAAATCTGTACTTACACCATTATTGGTTCCTTGCTCAACAATATTAGCACCAGGTAAAGGACCATTTTCATCACTTACATTTCCAGTTATAGTTTTTTGTGAAAAACCAAAACTAACTGATAAAAAAAGCAATAGAAATAAATTTATCTGTTTTTTCATTGTTTTATTATTGATTTGAGTTTTGTTTATAGATCTAAGGTATAAATAAAATGAATACAACTCTTCAGTTTTGATTTGAAATTAGATCAATTTTTTAACCTAACAACTTTAATACTTATTTAACCAAGATATTATATGAGAAATTTTACTTATTAAATTGCTTGGACGATTTGCAATGCCATGACTAGCTTGCGGAATTTCAACAAAAACTGTTGGGATTTTTCTCAGTTTTAAAGCATGATATAATTGTTTTGCCTCACTAGGAGGTGTCCTTAAATCATCCATTCCAACCATTACCATAGTTGGAGTTTTAATATTTCCAACAAGAGATAGAGGAGAAAACCCCCAATATGCTTCAAAGTTTTCCCAAGGTTGTCCTGGAAAACGAGTATTTGCATATTGAAAATAATTATCTGCAACAAGAGTTTTACTAATCCAATTCATAACTGGTTTTATTACTGCAGCCGCTTCAAATCTATTATTTTTTCCAATCATCCATGCTGTCATTATTCCTCCAGCACTCCCTCCAGTAACATAAAGTTTGTCTTCATGAGCAATTCCTTTAGATATAAAATAATCAACACCATCCATTACATCATTATAATCCTGACCAGGATAATTATGATGTAACAAATTTGCAAATTCAGCTCCATAACTTGTGCTCCCTCTGGGGTTAGGGTAAAAAACTATGTAATCGGCAGCAGCATAAAGCTGTATTTCTGCAGAGAATCTATTACCATAGTTTGAAATTGGTCCACCATGATTTTCAACTAAAAAACGATATTTTTTATTTAAGTTATAGTTTGGAGGATAAGCAATCCATCCTTGAATTTTTCTTTTATCATATGATGATTCGTACCAAACCGATTCTATTTTAGCTAAGTCTCTGTTTTTTAACAAAGGGTCGCTTATACTAGTTATTTTTCTAACTCCTTTTGAATCTACTACTGCTAATTCAGATGGATGTGATGGAAGTGTAAATGTATATGCTATTTTTCCATTATTTGAAACCGAAAAAGAACCTTTGCCATATGGTCTTCCAATAGATGTTCCTCCTAATTGATTAGCAATTTTTTTTACTTTTCCAGACAAACTGATATAACTTATTTTCGTATCACCATTAATATCATAACTGATAAACAAGCCTTTGCTTTGATAATCCCAAAAGTATTGGTTAATACTGGAGTCAATTTTTAAGCTTATCATTTTGCTTTTAGAGCCATCTGTTGACATAATTGATAAGCTTCTGTTTTGATAAGCTTGAACCTTATCTTCATAACCAATGTAAGCTATATATTCTCCATTAGGTGAAACAACAGGTTTGTAATCAGGTCCATTTCTTTTAGTTAAAGTATTGATGGCTTTATTATTTGTTGAAACACTGTAAATCTCAGAGTTTCTAAATTCATATTCCCAGTTCATGTTCCTGTTTGATGAAAAATAAATTTTCGAACTATCTATAGACCATGATAACGGACCATTATGATTAAAATCGCCAGATGTTAATTGGTTTGCTCCAGAACCTTCTGATGAGATAATAAAAATATGCTTATAACCTGGTTCAATATAACCTCTTCCGTCTGCTTCATGATAAAGCCGATCAGTAATTCTTGCAGGCTTCGCCCAATTAGCCCCAGTTGGTTTTTTTGGCATTTTTATTAGGATGGGTGGAGTTGATTTTACATTCATATTAAATGCTATTGTTTTTTCATCTGGAGACCATGAAATATTAGAAGGGCTTCCGTTTAATTGAGATATTTTTGCAATTTTACCAGTATTTTTCCAGTAAATATAAATTTCAGGTCCCTCTTCCGTAGAACTAATAAATGCCAGGCGATCACCTGAGGGAGACCATTTAGCTCCATATTCTTCTCCTTCGCTTGAAGTTAATTTTTGATTATTTGATCCATCGTAATTAATTATCCAAAGATTACCTACTGCACGATCTTTTAGAATATCAAAGTGCATTCTCCTATAAATAATTTGATTTCCAGATGGACTTATTTGAGGTTCAGCTGCATATTGAAGATCAAATATATCTTCAAACTTAAGTTTATTGTCTTTGTCTTGAGCATTAGCTAAATGAACAAAACAAAATATAAAAATTAAAAAAAGTGATTTTTTCATAATCTATATTGATTTACATCTAATTAAATATTTAAAAATTTATCTTATCTATTTTTAAAATAGTATTTAAAAGAACTTGTGTCCCATTTTTAATATCATTCATGGAAGAAAATTCATCAGGAGAATGAGAAATACCATTTTTACTTGGAATAAAAATCATACCTGTTGGACCTATATGAGTCATTTCTTGAGCATCATGTCCAGCACCACTTGGCATTAATATAGTCTTTAAGTTAATTTTTTTTGCTTCATCTTGGATTGTTTTTTGGACCTTAGGATCTGTTAAAGCTGCTTTTCCAGTTGCGCTAATAGGATAAAAAGAAAAATTAGTTTGTGTTTTCTTCTCTATCTCTTTTGAATTTTTTTCAATAAGATTAAAAATACTATCTAATTTTTTTTCACTTAAATCTCTTAGTTCTAGGCTTAAAACTACTTTTCCAGGAATTACATTTGGAGCGCCAGGAAATGATTTAATTCTTCCAACAGTTCCAACTTGAGTTCCTGGAATTGATTTAACGATTTTATTAACATTTAAAATAAAATTAGCCGCAGCTATCATTGCATCTTTTCTTTTATTCATTGGAGTCGTTCCAGCATGATTAGACGAGCCTACTATTTCTACATCCCACCATCTTAAGCCTACTATTCCTTCAACAACTCCAATATCTAAATTTTGATCATATAGTACACTTCCTTGTTCGATATGAAGCTCAAGAAATGCATGTAAGCTTTGAGGTTGTCTTTTTATGTTTAAGATATCACTTGGGTCTCCTCCAAGTTTTTTGATACCTTCTGAATTAGTTAGACCGGATGCTGTAACAACTTTTAAAGATTCAGTGGTAAGTGATCCAGCAAGAGCTCTTGACCCAAGGACTCCTCCTTCTTCATTTGAAAAAATTATAAGCTCAAGTGGATGAGAAGTTTCAATTTCATTTTCAATTATTGTTTCAATGCATTCTATAGAGGCTAAAACTCCTACTTGTCCATCAAAATGCCCTCCATTTGGAACTGCATCAATATGGGAGCCAAAAGCTATGGGTTTCAACTTTTTGTCTTTTCCTTCTCTCAATGATATTAAATTTCCAGCTGCATCTCTTCTGGTTTTTAATCCCATTGATTTTAATTTTTTTTCTAAATAATCTAGTGCTCTTAGATTATGTTCGCTAAAAGCAATCCTATCATTTCCTCCGGTAACTTCATTGTACCCATATTCTTTTAATTTTTCCCAATTTATTTTAAGTCTGTTTTCATTTACATTAATTTTCTGTCCATTACAGTGATAAGAAAGTAGAATAAAAAATATTAACAGTTTATTCATAATTTATAAAATTTATATAATAAAGATATTTAAAAAACATATTAAATTATAAGAAGAAATTATAGACTTTTTTTTTTATGTAAATCTATTTTAAATACATTTATGAATTAAAATTTTAAACATATAAATTAATTTTCAATATGACCAATAGTTTAACTTCAGATAACCAAAAACAAGGAAAATGCCCATTTATGGGAGGTGCTATAAAATCGACTGCAGGAAACAGTCCAATCAATAGAGATTGGTGGCCTAATCAATTAAAGTTGAATATTCTTAGACAACATTCAAGTTTATCTAATCCCATGAATAAAGATTTTAATTATGCTAAAGAGTTTAATTCTTTAAATCTAGAAGCTGTAAAAAAAGATATTTTTGATCTAATGACAACTTCTCAGGATTGGTGGCCTGCAGATTATGGCCATTATGGTCCTTTTTTTATAAGAATGGCATGGCATAGTGCTGGAACATATAGAATTGCAGATGGTAGAGGGGGAGCAGGATCTGGAACACAACGCTTTGCTCCATTAAATAGCTGGCCAGATAATGCTAATCTTGATAAAGCAAGACTTTTACTTTGGCCAATAAAACAGAAATATGGAAATAAATTATCATGGGCAGATCTTATGATTTTTGCGGGAGATTGTGCTTTGGAATCAATGGGATTTAAAATTTTTGGTTTTGCTGGAGGAAGAGAAGATGTTTGGGAAGCAGAAGAAGATATATATTGGGGTTCTGAAACTGAATGGCTTGGAGACAAAAGATATAAAGGTGATCGTGAATTAGAAAATCCTTTGGGGGCTGTTCAGATGGGTCTTATATATGTAAATCCTGAGGGGCCTAATGGAAATCCTGATCCTATTTTAGCTGCAAGAGATATTCGTGAAACTTTTGGGAGAATGGCTATGAATGATGAGGAAACTGTTGCTCTTATTGCAGGAGGTCATACTTTTGGAAAGACTCATGGAGCCGCAGATGCTGATAAATATGTTGGACGTGAACCTGAAGCATCAAGTATTGAAGAGCAAAGTTTGGGATGGAAAAATACATTTAGATCAGGAAAAGGAGAAGATACTATTACTAGTGGGCTTGAGGGAGCATGGACAACAACCCCAATAAAATGGAGTAATAATTATTTTGAAAACCTTTTTGGTTATGATTGGGAATTAACTAAGAGTCCTGCTGGTGCTCATCAATGGACACCAAAATCTGGCATGGGCAGCAATACTGTTCCTGATGCTCATATTCCTGGGAAATTTCATTCTCCAATAATGCTGACTACTGACATTGCTCTAAAAGAAGATCCTAAATATGGACCAATTTCTAGACATTTTTATAAAAATCCTGAAAAATTTGCAGATGCATTTGCGAAGGCATGGTTTAAATTGACACATCGTGATATGGGACCTCGTGAAAGATATTTAGGTCCATATGTTCCCAATGAAGAATTAATTTGGCAAGACCCAATTCCAAAGATTAATTATGAACAAGTAGATAATAATGATATCCAAAATTTAAAGAATCAAGTAATGAAATCGAATTTATCTATTTCACAACTGATATCAACTGCATGGGCATCGGCATCTACTTTTAGAGGATCAGATAAGAGAGGAGGGGCAAATGGAGCAAGAATTTCATTGGAGCCTCAAAAAAATTGGACAGTTAATAATCCTGATGAATTATCGAAGGTTTTAAAAGTCCTTAAAGAAATAAAAAATAATTTTAATTCTTCTCAAACAGTAAACAAAAAGGTGTCTTTGGCAGATTTGATTGTTTTAGCAGGGTATAGTGCGATTGAAAGAGCAGCAAAAAATGCTGGAAAAGATATAAGTTTACCTTTTAAGCCTGGAAGAGCAGATGCCTCCCAGGAAATGACAGATATAGAGTCCTTTTCAGTTTTAGAACCCAATGCTGATGGATTTAGAAACTATGTTAAATCCAAATTTGACGTGTCAGCTGAGGAAATGTTAGTTGATAAAGCACAGCTTTTAACTTTAACAGCCCCTGAAATGACTGTTCTTATTGGAGGCTTAAGAGTTCTTGGGATTAATTCAGATAAATCGAATCATGGAGTTTTTACTAATAAAAAAGAATCGCTTACCAATGATTTTTTTGTAAACCTCTTGGATATGAATATAACTTGGGAAGCTATTTCTGATAGTCAAGACCTTTTTCAAGGTAAAAATCGACGAACGAATGAAGTTGTTTGGACTGGAACCCGCGTAGATTTGATTTTTGGATCAAACTCTGAATTAAGATCACTTTGTGAGGTATACGCAACTAAAGACTCAGGGGAGCTATTTTTAAATGACTTTATTTCTGCATGGACTAAAGTGATGAATCTAGATCGCTTTTAATAAAACTTAAAATATACCTATGAAAAATTATAGTAGAAGAAAATTTATTAAAAAATCAGGACTTTCTGCTGCTGCTTCAATAGGTGTTGCTGGTTTATTTAATGAGTCTTTTGAAAGTAATTTAATTCCTTCCCCATCACCTGGAGCTAAGTATATGGGGGATTACAAGGCACCTAAAATTAATAATATTCGCGTTGCATTTATTGGTGTCGGAGCTAGAGGAACTGGTCATGCCAAACATATAGCAAAGATTGAAGGTACTGAAATAGTTGCAATTTCAGATTTATACCAAGAC
>CEQN01210357.1_pt1 | contig 11614 bp, 2 predicted proteins | sample 427011 | NCBI WGS metagenome assembly CEQN01 (sample SAMEA2621277, study PRJEB7988) | marine metagenome | biome: marine biome (ENVO:00000447); feature: deep chlorophyll maximum layer (ENVO:xxxxxxxx); material: "saline water (ENVO:00002010), including plankton (ENVO:xxxxxxxx)" | depth 120 m
AGAGATGAAAGAAAGCTGAACCACTACAGAGTGCCTGCTATTGATGCGACAAGCATGCCGCTCATCACAGCAGTCCAGAAAGGTCCATTGGGACTAAGTGTTGATATAGACAATACTTTCCATGTGTTGAGCACTCACGAAAATAGTCAGAAAAACTTCCCGGTACCGGCTTTGAATACTGATTTAGGGCTGGAAGAGCACAATACGGATAGAACCGCATACTCAGATTTATATCAATTATACACGACACATAAGAATATTGCAGGCGACTATGCCTATTCATTAGTAAACTTAGTCTACAGGAAGCAAATCTTCCCGAAAGCAGAAAATGTAGGCTTCAAGCAATACAGAATGCGAGATCGCTATGACGTTGGGTATTGGGCTGCACATCCTGAAAAAGAAAAAGTAGCTCTAAACGACGAAAGCCACAGATTAGGCTACTACGATCCGGTTGGAAGACGATCCCGCATAGTGCTGGGTGAGAACACTTCTCGTCGTCAACAAAGAAGACACTATGTTGGCGCTAGTGCAGGCACTAAAACTGTTTGGGTAGACTTTGCAAACTACCATGCTATTACGGAAGGTAGAGATCAGGGTCATTATGACAAAGACGAAAAGTCTATGTTAACGACTCAAAACCGCTTCATAAGTTCATGGCCAATGGATACCTCAGTGTCACGGTCTGTCGCTGGTCAGCACGAAAGATATGGCGATGGCTTTGATCAAATCAATGACCGCGACCGAACGACCTCCACACCCGGCGCGTTACACGCACAGTGGGGCGCACCTTATGTCACAGGTTCTATTTTGTTGCCATGGATTGACTATGGTGCCACAACTTTGAGTGGTACGATGAGCGATTACGGCGGGGATCTTCTGCGATTCGGCGGCTCTGAAGGCGGCGGCGAGCTTAATAACAACTGGAGTATCTTCCATAATGGTATTTGGCTTGGTGCGGTCGGTCTAAGCTCTGACGGTGGAAATATCTGGAAACAAACAGGAAAGAAGGTATATGCTTATAATGAGGCACGCGATGATGGTGATACAAAAGTAGAAAGATACGTCACGCGCCCTGCCGTTTTCCTCAGTTTCGCACCGTTGTACTCGCGCCCTCACACTCTGGTTGGAAGAGACAGCTATTGTTCTCCATCTGCAGGGCTTGCTGCTTACAGTCGTAGGTTCATTTTCAATGAAGCCAACGGAAGCGGGAAAGGCAAAGGCAAGAACATTACAAGCGTGTACCCCGGCTTAGATGGTTCGGCTGCAGTAACTGTGTCTCACACCGGCTCACATCCACTGTACGATTATCGTGGAATTGTTGCAGAATTAACCCGTTCTATTGGTCACGCGGTCGAAGGTCTTTACTGTAGTGACACGCCATGGTCTGCTCCCGAACAATCAGGAAAGGCGCCTTTTTACAAGCACTACGCTGAATTCTTTGAAGACATCAAGGGGCAATCCGTCAACAGACAGATCATTCCAGAATACAGAATTAGTGATAGGGTTGAATATTATGTTCTAGATCGCGGCGGCGACTTTACAAAAGAAGATCGCGAATGGCTAACCATCTTTGGTAACCCAAGTTCTTCACTTGGCGGTCCTTTGACTGGCTCGCTGCACGAAACTGGCACTCCGATTGATCACATTCAAGACCCCGAAGTGGTGCGTCATGACCGAGGCGCAATGGGAGACGGCGCTACTGAAGGTCGATTTGGAGAATTCATTACTTCAGAAAACTATATGACTCCGCGCACTTCTCGCGGCAACCTTAGTAATGTGACCGCTTCCTTCATGAAAGATTATGTGGTGTCAGCAAAGCCGGATCTTTTCGCCACTATTACAAATGATCACAAGGGTATTGCCGAGCCATTTAAGCTGACAATTGGCATTGACGCTATTCTTAAATTCTTGCCATACCAAGGGTTCTATCCACAGCTTCGCACGGTTGATTTGTGTGACCAGTTTATTGCTTCATACGACAAGCATGTTGACTTTGAAGCGAGAATCGACAAAGATTACGCAAACTATGTTCTTCCAGACGGCGATACTTTTATTACTGGTAACTTTGACTTTGCTTCTATTACAGATAGGACATGTCCACGGGTTGCCGGCTCTGGCGAACTTCTTGACTTAGGACAGGAAAGCCATGGTCGAAATGCAATTGCAGCAAAACGTCCGTTTTACGCTCCGTTCATGGCACCCGGTATTTTGTTCAACACAATTAAGTCGGGTGTTGCAGTTGACTATCCTGTTCTTAACCATGCACTGGCGGTCACCGCATCAGTTGACAGAGACGGTGGAAGAAACTACCAGATTAATAACGAGTACTTCGATAATCGTGTGCCTTTCGAGGCAATCTTAGAACCAGAGCGCATCGCAGGAATGCCATTAATTGATATGGAATGCCACCCAAGTGCTGCAATCAATACTACTGCATCGTTCGATGGAAATGGCGATCCGTTGTACAAGATGATGGCGCACAACTTTGTTGCAGAAATTCCTAACTTCTTCTTGGTTAACGGAGGTATGAAAACCTTTGTATCATTGCCTGAGTCGCATCCTTCTTTCGGTCAAGTTGCAACAGTACAAGATGGTGGGCTAGACATTATTCCAGAATACCGTATGATGGTTAAACTGTGGAAGTCTCAGAACATACAAAAGATTGATTCCAACATGCCGCCAAGCGCTAGTAACCACTGGGTTAACCATCGTGGACCAATGCTTGAAGTCAAAACAAAGACAGTCGGTGGTCATACCTCTGGCAGTCTAAAGTATCTCGGAAAGTACGAACCTTGTTATATGACCGACTTCATCAGACTAGACCAGCGTGATGGAAATTCGGCAGAAGGTAACAATACAACTCAAGGCGCTGGCGCTTTTGAATACGACGAATATAGAACACCATTCGGCGTAGACTATGAAAAAGCGGTGTATACATATCCCCGTCCGCAGATAAACTCGCCTGAAACAATTACAATGTACAGTCGCCCAACCGCATTCGGTCCTCCGTGTGCCGGCGGGTATGCATTTGAGCCAGTGAGAGAGATGATCTACACCGGCTCTGCTGCACCAATTGCATTCATCGGAGATACGCTGGGTAATGATCCAGCAGATCCGACTCCTCGTCATCTTCCCGATACAATTGCAGAGCGTCAAAACACCACATGGGGAATGAAAGATTCTACTAACGGTTACAATGCCCCCTTCACGCCGCCTTACTACGACGGTCAAGCTTGGGCGTTGGTGACATTTAAGCCTACACGCCCCGGCAAGTATACTCTTGATGAAATTTGGGAAGAAACCACTGTCAACTATCTGAGATATGAATTTAACTATGAATCAGGAGCTTATGGAGATTGGGGTACATTTGGTCCTCAAGGCTTGGCTATGAATGTTAACGCAATGCAGATTGATTCAACAGTTAACTTGTTTGGCAGAACAGAGATTGCAGAAGTCGAGTACGAAGCACTCACAGGACGCCCGTTGACTATCGCAAAGAGTCTCGCTAAAGACACTTTGTTGTCAGCGTGGACAATCCAGCCTAAGCTTGAAACACCAATTCTGCACTTTGGTTACGGCGAAACAGATAATCAGACTGCACCCACATTGTCTGGCTCAGACGCAGCCGGCTCTTTAGCAGAGTCAAATGGCTATTACCCCGGATTCCCCGGTCTTACTGAGCCTATCGGCATGTGGCACCAATATGGAGAAATCCCGTCTTCAAGTCAAGGAATTTATCTTGAGATTGCAGACATCCCAGACACCTATATCAGAAACGGCACTGAGCTAACGATTGCAAATCCAAAATGGTTACACATTACAGGATCACCAGATCCAAATGCCGGTTGTACCGCAGGTACCCACCACGCACCCGACTGGGATGGCGTCTTTAATGACAGCGATGGGCAGTTTGATGGCAACGCCACCGGTAGTTTCACTTGGGCAGCTTCTGTCAAGACAAACTTGTGGGGTTACGGATACCGATTCAGCGGTTCTTTCTCAGGCTCTGAAGAATCTTACATTGTTGGGCAAACAACTCGACAAGATCAAGACGGTGTGTACAACAAGACTTTATTAAACAATTCACAACAATTCATGAGATGGCGCTTGTCGGCTACTGGAGCACTTGCCGGTCTTGTCGCAGACCGACACCACTTACAGATTATTTCCGTGGAAGACAATACTATTTTGGATACAACATGGGGTGGTTCTTCTGACAATCACCCGGTTGGTACGCCCGGTCTTTCTGGGGCGGTTGATTCTTTTGAACGCGGCTTCTACCTGAACACAAACGTGACCGGTGGAAATATTGCAGACAAATCAGATCTTGCTTTTGGCTCTCATCCCGGCACAAGCTCTGCTCGCCAGTACATCATGGGTGTTGGCGCACTGGCACGTTCATACGATGGACTTAATATCTCGTTTAACCAATCTGCAATGGACAACGCCAGTGCATCGATTGCAGGACAGATATCAGACTCTTATGCGCATCCAAACATTGCTGTCACATGGAATACATATTTAGATCAGTTCGCGTCTCACGATAACGCATCTCCCGCAGCGACAAGACAAGTAGCCTCTAGAGGTTATAAAAGCCCACTTCACAAAAACAAGCGAGGCATCATCCCTCATGAGCCTCACTTTACAAATAATATTAGTACAGGCTCTTTCGGTACAGATTTGGGTCTTGGCAAGATCACCATCGAGATTCCATGCTTCCAGAACAATTATCAAGGAGGCGCCCAGAATGCATCGATCCCCGTGAGCGGCGCCAATGGTGTCGGTGGTCAAATCGCCTCAGTGTCAGGGTACACTTCAAGTCTCAGACAGCCCGGTGTTGCTTACAGTCTTGCGATTAATGCCGGTCATTCAGAGGAAGCAACAATCGTTATCGACAGACCGCTTTCAGGATCATTGTCTGAATATCCTTGTGGTAATAGCAAGGTAGGATTTAACGGCGGTTCTATGTGGAGAAGCTTCAGCCTTTCGTACGCGCCCCAAGGTGATCCATCAGCAGTTCAAGGGTATCACACTACAGATACGGGCGGCAATGCAATGACTAACGCACAAATGACAGCCAACATCGCCAACGGACTGACAGACATTTTCCCAGTCGGAGTAAGCGGCTCTAATGGCGTTGGCAGAATTACTGAAATTAATAGATGGTACAAGAACACGGTTTACATTGCTAACTTGCGCATGGCAGATGTAGGAAACAGAGTCCTGCCGCTTATCGGTCCAGACGAACCAGCAGCAACACCAGACAACCCACTTGGGATTCCGTCAGTAACTCACGAAGCGCTGTGCTCTCCAAGGACTGTGCCTTCCGGTAAATTCTTGCCTCGCATGGGGAACCCTATTCTGACTGGTTCCTTGGCAGACTTGGTTGGGTTTAGCAAAGAGCCACAAAAGCTTGGCGAATTGGCTAAAACAAAAGTTGTGAAAGAATCAGTTGTTGTTATGCCATATGTTGTTTTAGGTGGCGCCAGAAGGTTTATTAAGCTTGATCGCGATCAAATCAATCGTTACTACAAACGAGGTAAGTACAAGGATGTCACCACATGGAGAAATGCAGAAGTGGCTATGAAACTTACAGGTACCACTACTTCGCCGATCAGTGGTCTGCAGGTAAACTTGGGAACGTCAGTGTTACGTCAAATGAGATTGATGGATGAATATGTTTTCCCACCACACCTTGACTTTATTAGGAACGCAAGCGCAATGCCGTTCGCTATGTACATTTTTGAGTTTGAGCACACCTTCGACCAGCAAGACATGTCGGATATTTGGCAAGGATTGTTGCCTGATTCTGCAAAAATTGCTCGCCGAGTTACCAAGAACGTCAGTCATGAACTGCAACTTCACGAATTGTTTGGCGAAACACAGAAACGCGATGGCGACAGACTTCCAAAGGATCTACGCTTTATGGTGTTCAAGGTCAAACAGCGTGCAGAGATTAACTATTACGCAAAAACATCAGACTCAACTGATGATCAGAGATTCAAGTTTAAGTTTGAAAACGGAGCTACAGAAAGAAAGACTGATTGGAGCTACAATTGGCCTTATGACTTCTTCTCATTGGTTGAAAATGCAAAGATTGATTTATCAGTTAGTATTAAGAATACTAATCTAATTACTGATGTGACGTTGATAGACTTGGATCACGAAATCGAGCAAGAAAAGGCACCGGAAGTAGTAGAAGTGGTAGATGCAGCAGAAAAAGATACGAGTGGTTTTCCCACGCGAGTCTCTGGAATAGCCAAAGAAGCTTCCCGGCGTCTTGAACTAGAAGAGGTGAAGAAGGAAACTATCACTAAAGAAGTAAAAGAAGCAGTTAAAGGCGGCATGGTTAAAACAGGAGTAGTGTATGACACTGACGATGACGGCGGCAACCCACCGTCAGACGACGGTACAAAAAAAGCCGGTCCAGTTGACTGGCAACCAAAGGACTTCTCGCCTGCGGACGTAGAAGATTTTGACGGCGGCGACATGGGCGATGACGGTGGCGACGGCGGCTTCGGTGGCGGTGGAGGTTACATGTAATGTCTTTTTTCAACAAAAAAGAAGAAGTTTTAGAAATAGTGCTAACCTCTTACGGAAAGTATAAGCTTTCACGCGGTCAGTGGTGTCCAAAATATTATGCTTTCTTTGATGAAGATATTACCTATGATAGCCGTTATATGTCAATTGAAGAGTCATCAGGCTCCGCAGAGGCAAGAATTCAAGAGTTGACACCAGCGTTAAAATTGCAAACAAGCAAGTCAGATTTGGAGAAGAAGCTAAAAGATATTCAATCCGTCGCAAGCCGAAGATCGGAATTAGGCGGTACTGGGTATGAGCAGTGGAATAAGACAGGGTATGGCAATTTCGTTCTCAACACAGATGCAAGATTGTCTCCATACATCTTGCCGTTAGGAAATTCTACCCTAAGAACGACAGCTCAAACGTATGCTCCAGCGTGGCACATCATTGCTCTTAAGAACGAATTTTCTGCCAGCGCAGGGGCGATGAGCGCTTCGTACGAACCTATCACCCAAATCCCGCAGCTTGGAACCGAGATCGCATACACGACAAGGATCTATGACAGCACAGATGTTGAAGGGGCATACTCTTCAGCAGAAGCCGTGCAAGATGAATTGACACATATGCAAGAGGCAGGCAGTATTAACCTTCCTTCTGATGGTTTTTTGGTAACTTATTTTGATGATGACAGTTTAATAGTTATAGAAGATGGCTATTTAATTTTACAAGTTGAAGAGGAAAATTCTGCAAAAGCTATTGATCAATTCTCAATACGAGTTTGGGAAGTGGAAGAGGATGAAAGTTTACAAAAGCGTGATAGCGCTGGACAGAAACTCAGACCTTTAAAGTTTATTGATTACCCACAAGAAATTGTAAACGATATTCTGCTCGATCCTGCTGACGTGCCGAAAATTGATCCTACTTTAATTGATGACAATTTTGTGGAATACTTTATGGATATTATGGTTGACGAAGAAGTTGATGATCGAGCGGTGTGCAACTACATTGCGACAGACGAAAAATCTAGAATTAATTGGTCTAGAGTGTTGGCTTGTGAGAAGGCTGGCGATACTGCCGGTTCCGTGCTATACACCAATGCAGATACAGTTGGTCTGTGTGAGGAGGATTGCTAATGAGCAGTGACGCAGAATTTATTGGGCGCTTACTTCCTTCTGTACGAGTGCGTGATATTACTTTAGAAACACTTGGCGGTACCATCGAACTTGAATCAAACCCGCACATTGTTGAGGAAACCACCCCTCTTTGGAAAAGAGCTAAGTTGCAAAACATGGTTACAAATGCAGATGCAGGCGCTGGCGATTACGCACTCGCATCGGGAATCGACGTGCTCGATCTCGTGGGCATGACTAGTAACTCTCAGGGCGCAGCACAAAAACTGGCGATAACTGTAACTCTTTCGCTTTACGACGAAATGGCGTCAACTGATACTGCCGCGCAATGGTTCATGAGTAAGGACGCATCTTCGTACGTGTCGGCTTTCGTACACCAATTCACTGACCCGCAAATTGCAGAGATCTATAATAAATACCAACACGTTATAAACCACCCAATGGTAATGGGCGGCTTCCATGGTATAACCAAAGAGGGTGAAGAGTTAACTGCGGAAAGGTACCGCTCGCTGGGCGGCTCGGTGAATGACTATTCCACCCTCGTTGCTGCTGTTGAGAAAGGCTATTGGAAAATGATCGGATATCCCGCGAGCGATGTTTTAAATTCAATACCCTCAGAGTCTGAAGGTGAAGGGTTGACTGAATCCGACCTTCAGTTAGCGGGCTATGTGTCGCTGACCGACAGTGGCGGGACGGCTTACGACATTCCAATGACTTTTGCTTTTGAATGCAGCGAGTATACTCCTAATTATTTGGCAATTGCTGCAGGTCCAATGCTCAACTTCATGGGGCTTTTCCAAGATTACGGGCTGAACGTGCGAGAGGCGGGCGGTGGTGACACCATCATGAAAAATATGGGACAGTTCTCCCCAGCGCCACTTTTAGAGGTTGTCAAAAATGGCACACTCCAAACCAACACTGGCGTAATTTCAGACTTCAGAGACACAGAGGATCAGTCTCCTGTATACGAGCTTGATACCGGATTTGATGCACTGGCACCTTCGGTAAACAGCTATGATGTCCGAGGCGAGTTGTCTAAGGCAAAAAGAAGATATTTTGGAGAGATAGGTTTAACTAGAAACGTTGATGGACACTGCAGTTTTATGTTTGCATACGATCACTACGATTTTGTCTTACATAATTCTGTATACGGGCATATGTTGAAAAATGTCAAGCTGATTCTCCGAGACAGCATTTTGAAAAAGTGCCTCATTACCAATATTAAAATTCTTCGTCGCCGTGTAAAGAAATTCGATCAAGGTTCGTACGCCAGAGGCTATCCAGATCTGTACGAACCATTCAATAGGAATGGCGAAGAAGAAGTTCACATTGTTAGTTCTAGATCGTATCCCGGCGGTTCCCAAGAAGGACGCCTCCAGCCGACACACAGAAAGCTAAGGACTATGGGAAGAAAAGTGACCATACCGGGAAGCACAACGGAAAGAACAGTTACATCGGTTCAAGACGGTCCTTCACAGCACATGGGTGGCTTAAGAGAATTAACAAACGTGGATGTAAAGCTTCTTGAGACGAGTGGTGGCACGCCAATGGGCAGCGTCTTCGCCGATCCCAAATTTCATGTTAGGCATTTTGTTGGCACGGATGCGTCTGTGGCAAAAAGAACAAATGGAATGTACCAGTACGGCGTCGAAATTGAAGTCAGAGACAAGATTCCAGAAATACTTTCAGGCTATATGAATGACCTCAGAACGTGGGTAAAGCATCTCAAAGAATATGAGAGGTTTGCAAATATACCAGTGGTCAATAGGCTACAATTTGAAGCTGCAGAACCTCACACTGATCGAATCTCACAAGGACCAATACCGACCAGCGCCGGAAACTATGATCCAAAAATAAATAAATTCACTACCGGCTTCCTTGCTCGCGCCCGAAGTTATCTTGGAGACGAGGTTTGGCATTTCCATCCCTCAGATACCCGCACAACAACCTTTTATTATTTAGTAGATTGGCTAACTGGCGATGTCGATCCTCAGAGCATCTACCCGCCAGAAAAGATCGCGCAATTAATGCACCCTGAGTATGGCACTCCCAGAGGTATTGCAGCAGTTATTAAAGTTTTCGAGACATGGCTTGGTCATGCAGAAAAATTGATCAGCACTGTGCCTCCAACTACCAACGCTGGCTCAGTCAGTAACGCAAACACCGGCGGGCGCACTGCCGGCTCTGGCACCAGACCTCTTATGAAGTGCGAACACTGGTTTAATAACGATGCTTTTAATCGCGATGAAGTACCCAATGCAGGATTTTCATACAACAATCCCAGCCAAGGCGTAACGATCACCGCCCCAACAATTGTTACAACACAACAAATGAAACAACGATTTGAGTATGAATGGACTAAGCACAAGTTTGAAAAAGCCCGTGCGCAGCACCCATCCGTCCGTGTAATGTTGTCGCCGATAAAAGTATTTGGTCTTGCCGGCTCTCAGATCAATTTGTCATCTTTCCCGCCACAGCCGTATTCAATCAGTGTAGAGTCAACGAAAGATGGTCCAGTAAAAACAATTAATAAAACAGGAACTTATCAGACCGACTTTAATCGGGCAGTTGACTTGGTTAGATTTTTAGCCAGCAGAAAAACGGCTGGTGATGTCAAAGATGTTATTGCTTTAGATGAAAAGCGCAGACCGGGTAACGCGCTAGCTGCTGAAATGGGCGTAAGTTTGATTACAGCCCAAGAAGCGCAAGCGATGGTAGCCAATACAGCCGGCGCGAGCGCAGACGCAGAAAATCAGTTTGCTGCTTTCAGCGCCGGCGGTGATGATGGGTTCTCTGGAAGTGAAATGCTTCTCCGAGCTACTTCTTTTGGCGTCGATCTTGGACCCACCTTATCTATTATGGAAGTGGCTACCGAAGACGGTACCGCCCCGCTGCAAAGAGAAGAAGTATTTCCATCAGCATACCCAAGTGATCTTTACGAGCAAGATATCGATTTGAAATTAGGATTTGAAAGTGCTGACGAAACACAGCTTTTATTATCGATAGCTAGCACAACTGATCGTAATTTGATGCACACAACCACTGATGGTCAGAACACCACAAATACACAAGGCGGTCTATATTTAGAGAATATGACGCTTCTCTTTGAGATTCTGGAATTGCTTGGTATGACAACGACAATGAACGAGTTTTTGCGAGACATTCCGGCTTCACTCCAACGTGCCTTGAACAATAATCTTGCCGGCAGCGGCGAGTCTTTTGGAAGTGAAAAATGGAATGATCCTCTATATAATATCTTGTATACTTTACATTTCTTATGTAATGTGAGAGTGGAGTATCTGCATGCGTACAAACAGAAGCCGCAAACTACAGGTCATCAAATGCAACTTGGAGTGTCTAGCGAAAGATGGACGGCATTGACAAGACAAAAGATAAACCAACTTCATGTGAAGGAAGGCAAAACTCTGATCTGTAGACTACGACCATACAACAGTACTTTTGGTAAAATTAGATTTCCAAAAGCGCTGGACATGCCTATCTTTAATTCGAGATTCCTTCTAATTGGAAACAACGGCAAAGTATTAAATTCAATAAGAAATAAATGGGGTGGTCAGTCGCCAACGATTGTGACAGATACACAAGGAGTGTTTAGAAAGTAATGGCATCAGGTAAGAAAATATATGTTTTCAATAATTCCCACTATGGGCTAACAGGAACCCAACGTCAGGAAAGGTTTACAAAGTTTCTGGAAACGCTGCAAGTAAAGCTGACAGCGGGCACGGACGATTCCGTCAAAGAAGTCACGTCTGCCGCTAGCAAAAGCGAATACATGCTTTTTTGTGAAAGCCTTTATAGAGATAGCACAACAGATGGATATCTGAAGGCTTATCCAGACAACGTTGATCCTCTTGCTGGGCTTTCTGCACACTATTGGACTGTGAAAGGTACCGCAGGCAACACCTCTGTTCACGCCCTGTCTGCCTCTAATGCAGCCTCCGACG
>CEQN01211726.1_pt1 | contig 11614 bp, 11 predicted proteins | sample 427011 | NCBI WGS metagenome assembly CEQN01 (sample SAMEA2621277, study PRJEB7988) | marine metagenome | biome: marine biome (ENVO:00000447); feature: deep chlorophyll maximum layer (ENVO:xxxxxxxx); material: "saline water (ENVO:00002010), including plankton (ENVO:xxxxxxxx)" | depth 120 m
TGCATTCCCCCCAGCTGTATTAAAAAACACTAAATAAGTAGGGGCATTATCTAAAAATGCTGATAATAGCCCTGTTAACCAAAAATACATCATATCAATTGGATTTCCAGAACTATCTGTAAGCAAATTAATAATAAAACCTAGATCACCAGCTTTACCTACTTTCAATATCGCAATTGCAGGGATAATAGTTATAAATATACCTGCAAATAATTTTGCAACTTCCTTGATAGGAAACCAAGTAAATCCATTTTCTTTTCTAATTTGACTTTTAGTTATCTTTACACTTATAAAAGTGATAATTAATAATAATATATCTCTTAAAATATTCTGCAGCTCAACATGTACCCCCATAATAGTATAATGGATATGAGGATTCCAAAATCCACTCATTAAAACAGATAAAACAATTAATATTAATAATATGAAATTAGACTTACCTGCAATGGAGATATTAGATATGTTATTTTTTTCTTGTGGAATTTTTGATTCCTTATTATAAAAATAGCTATCTAAAAAGTAAAATAGTACTAATAGTATTATAGATACAAATAGCATAGGGAAAAACATATATTTGGTTGTCCAAAAAAAACTCACCCCATAAAGAAAACCCAAGAATAAAGGAGGATCTCCTAGAGGAGTAAGCGAACCGCCAATATTAGCTACTAAAAATATAAAGAAGACTACTATATGAACTTTGTTTAATCTCCATTTATTTGCCCGAATTAGTGGCCTAATAAGAAGCATTGCAGCTCCAGTGGTACCCATCCAAGACGCCAAAATAGTACCTATCGTTAATAATGACAAATTCATCTTTGGAGTACCAATAATTGTTCCTCTTAAACAAATACCTCCAGCTACAGTAAATAAAGAAAGTAGGAGTACAATAAAAGGAATGTATTCTAATAACATAACATGAAATAGTTCATAGGCAACATCACTACTGCTATTAGATTTAAAATAGAAGGGAATCATAAAGGCTGAAGCCCAAAAGAATGCTACTTTACCATAATGCTTTTCCCAGAAATGGTGATTTATTAGTGGAATTAAAGCAATTGATAATAAAATACCAATAAATGGAATAATATCAATTAGGGTAAAATGAACTATAGAGTGGGCATTTTCTCCACCATACAATGAGTTGATAAATAATATTAATAATATTTTATACATAAATAATAATTTAGTTGAATATAAACCTTATTTAATTTAAAATTAATTATGCAATTATTATTCACTTTATTTATTATTGGACTATCTTTTTTTCTGCTTGCTATAGGAGTTATTATATCCAATAAAAGATTAAAAGGGTCTTGTGGTGGGAATGATGAATCTTGCTCATGTACAGCATTGGAACAGAAAATGTGCAAAGTTCTAACTTCTAATGTAAAAAATCATTAATTCCGGAGCTACTAAGGACACTATTATCATCTAATATGAAGAATGCTTCATATCCACTTAATTGCTCAACCAAATCAAGACCATCTTTTACATTCATAACCATTAATGCAGTAGCTAAAGCATCAGCATTTAAACATTCTTTAGTAAAAACAGATACGCTTACAATTTTATTTTCAACTGGATAGCCTGTTACTGGAGAAATAATATGCGAATAGCGCTTACCCTTAAAATCGAAATAATTTTGATAATTTCCAGAAGTCGCAATTGATATATCTGAAATATGAATTATAGTATGTGGATTTATATCTGTATAAGTTTTTTTATTTAAACTCTGTTGAAAACTAGGAAATTGTATACCAATTTTCCATTTATTATTATTAACATTAAATCCACCAGATCTAATTTCACCTCCAATTTCAATCATGTAATTTTCAATATTTAAATTCATCAAATATTCTGAAATTTTATCAACAGCATAGCCTTTGGCAATTGCTGACAAATCAATAGAGACTTTATTTTTTTTAGAGATTGAATTATTATCCCCTATAACCAAATTATGCATTCCGATAGTTTTTAGAACTTCATCTATCTCCTCACTGGTTGGAAGGGCATCTATTTCTTTTTTAGAGAATCCCCACAACCGAACTAAAGGATTTATAGTAATATCAAAAGCTCCATCTGTAAGTTCTGAAAAATTCCGGGAAGACAATAATACTTTATAGAAATCATCTGATATATAATATTTTTGGTTCACATTGGATTTATTGAACTTCGATATAGAGCTTGAATCGATATATGTAGACATATCCATATTAATATTGTGCAGAATACTATCAATACCTGTCTTAATTTTAGAATTATCGAAGGAGTCTGCTACTACTTTAATAGAATAGGTAGTACCCATTGTAAATCCATTAATTTCATAGATATTATTATTTTTATCGCAAGAATAGAATATGAAGATAGTGATAAAAGTTAATAAATAACTTTTATGCATCTACAATTGAATCAACAACTTTTTTAGATGTAAGCCCTTGAACTAATATAGAAAATGCTACGACTATGTAAGTAATAGCAATGATTAGTGATCTTTCAGGACTATCAGGTAGACTTAATGCTAAAGCAATAGAAATTCCCCCTCTAAGTCCACACCAAGTCATTACAGCACCAGAACCTTTAGATAAATTTGACTTAGAGCCTAGTATCTTCAATGGAATACTAATGCCAATAAAACGAACTAATAAAATAAGAGGAATTAATAGTGCCCCTGTTATTAAATAATTAAAATTAAAATATATAATTAGAACTTCAAAACCAATAAGAACGAACAATAATGCATTTAGAAATTCATCAATTAATTCCCAGAATGAAAATAATTGTTTGTGAGTCGTCTCTGACATTGCAAGCATCTTACCATGATTACCAATAAACAAGCCTGCAACAACCATAGCTAGTGGTCCTGATAAATGCAAATAGCTAGCTAATGAATACCCTCCCATCACAAGAGCTAAAGTAAGCATAATTTCAAGTGGATAATTATCTACACTTTTAAGAAGTTTAAAAAATAAATATCCAAAAAATAGGCCAAAAACAATACCACCTACAGCCTCTTCAAAAAATAAAAATGAAATTTTTGAAAATGAAATTTCAGCCACACCAGTAGCTAAAGATAAAATAACAGCAAAAACTACAACGCCAACCCCATCATTAAACAGGGATTCACCGGCAATAGTTGTTTCTAACGATTTAGGGGCATTCGTTTCCTTTAGTATACCAAGTACAGCTATAGGATCGGTAGGAGATATTAACGAGCCAAATAAAAGACAATATATATAATCAATCTGGATTGAAAATAGTCCTAATAAATAATATGTAATAGTACCTACTAAGAAGGTAGAAAATATAACGCCTAATGTAGCTAAAATTGAGATAATTAGTTTCTGATCTAATAAATCATTTAAATCAACATGCAAAGCACCTGCAAATAATAAAAATGATAACATACCTCCCATTAAAGTTGCATTAAAATCGATACTAGCAAGCATAGATAACGCTAATAACTGAATACCAGGAATTAATGAACTTGTTAAAAATATGAATAACGATAGAACTAAAGAGAGCAACATTAAGCCTATAGTCATAGGGAATTTTAGAAACTTGAAATTAACATACATTAAAAATGCAGATATACTTACTAGGATTGAAGATATTTCAAATATATTCATTTAATTTAGCCTCCAAAGTCATCAAAATCAATCATATCATCCTCTACACCAAGATCATGTAGCATATTTGTAACAGCAGTGTTCATCATAGGTGGACCACACATGTAATATTCTATTTCTGTAGGGTCTTCATGTTTACCAAGATAGTTATCTAAAACAACTTGATGGATAAAACCAGTATATCCTGTCCAGTTATCTTCTTTTAATGGGTCAGAAAGAGCAACATTATATGAAAAATTAGGAAATTCTTCTTGAATTTTCTTAAAGTGACTATCATAAAACATCTCTCTCTTAGATCTAGCTCCATACCAGTAAGAGACTTTACGCCCAGTCTTCAAAGTATGAAATAAATGAAATAAATGAGAACGCAATGGAGCCATACCTGCACCACCACCTATATAAACCATTTCCCTATCAGTATCTTTTATGAAAAAATCACCGTAAGCACCTGATATGTCTACCTTATCGCCTGGTTTTAAATTATAAATATAAGATGAAGCGATACCAGGAGGAGCATCCCATTGCCGTGGCGGTGGGTGCGCAATTCTCACATTAAGCATTATCATATTACCTTCAGCTGGATGATTTGCCATTGAGTAAGCTCTAAAGACGCCTTCTTCATTATTCTCAGCAACTAAATCCCACATTTTAAATTTATCCCAATCCTCACGATATTCATTTTCAATATCAAATTCAGAATAATTAAGTTTGTATTTAGGGATATCAATCTGGATATAACCACCAGATTTAAAATCTATAGTCTGACCTTCTGGCAATTCTACAATAAGTTCTTTAATAAATGTTGCAACACTTCTATTTGATTTGACAACACATTCCCATTTTTGAATACTAAAGATTTCATCTGGAATTTGAATATCCATATCATTTCTAACTTTTACCTGACATGCAAGTCTCCAATTTTCTTTAGCTTCAGATCTAGATATATGCGTTAATTCTGTTGGAAGTATATCTCCTCCGCCATCGTGAACTTGACATTTACACATTGCACAAGTACCGCCGCCACCACAGGCAGATGGCAAAAATACACTTTGATTTGATAACACAGATAATAAAGTTCCACCAGGCTTAACTGTGGGAGACTTCTTTTCATCTCCATTAATAAGAATTTTAACATTACCTTGAGGAACAAGCTTACTCTCTGCATAGATAATAATCGTAACTAAGATTAATATAACTAATAAAAAAACTAATATGCTAGATAAGACAATCATAATTGTATACCTGAAAATGCTAAATAGGCCATTGAAATCAAGCCTGTTAAAATCATTGTAATACCTAAGCCTTTTAATCCATCTGGTATATGTGAATACTTTAGCTTAAATCTAATTGCTGACATTGAGACAATAGCTAGAGCAAATCCAGCACCAGAACTAACACCAAAAACAAGCGCTTCAGAAAAAGTATATGCTCTTTCATTCATAAAAAGTGATGCTCCTAGAATTGAACAATTCACAGTAATTAAAGGAAGGAAAATGCCTAAGGATGTATAAAGCGAACTACTAAATTTTTCAATAATCATTTCAACTAATTGAACAAGAGCTGCTATGGTAGCGATAAACATTATTAGATTCAGATAAGATAAATCTAAATTTTCTAAACCAGAAATACCCGTCCAAGAAAGAGCCCCTTCTTTTAATAAATAGGTGTTGATACACCAGTTTAATGGAACAGTTACTCCGCATACAAAAACAACCGCCTTACCTAATCCTATTGAAGTCTCGATTTTCTTAGAAACTGCTAAAAATGAGCACATACCTAAGAAATAAGCCAATATCATATTTTCTATAAATATAGATTTAACTGCTAAACTTAATAAATGTTGTACCTGATCCATTATTCCTCTACATATCCAGTATACGATCTCTGAGCCCAAATCAGTAATCCAAGAACTATAAAAGCTCCTGGAGCTAAAAGCATGAGACCATTATTCATATAAAAACCACCATTCTCAAAATAAACCCAAGCAGGAATAATCTGAGTACCATAAATTTGACCAGTTCCAAGTAGTTCTCGGAAAATTGCTACAATAATTAATATAGAACCATATCCAAATCCATTACCTAATCCATCAAATATGGCTTCTTTGGGAGGATTGCTCATAGCAAAAGCATCTGCTCTCCCCATTACGATGCAATTAGTAATAATCAATCCAACGAAAACAGATAATTGTTTGCTCACATCATATAAAAAAGCTTTTAAAACCAAATCTACTAAAATAACAAGTGAAGCAATTACAATTAATTGCACAATAATTCGAACATTAGATGGAATCTGTTTCCTCAATAATGAAATAGTAAGATTAGAACAGGTTAAAACAATTGTCAATGCTATGGCCATAACAACAGCCATTTCAACTTTAACTGTAACAGCTAATGCTGAACATATACCAAGAACTTGTTTAGTTATTGGATTATCATCTATTAGAGGATCTGTAAATATATTTTTAGCCATAATTTATTGTTTTAAAAATGCTTCATACCTAGTTAAATCTGATAATAAAAAGTCAGATAGCCCTTTAGAAGTAATAGTGGCACCAGTAATTCCGTCTACAGCATGAATTTGCTCTTCTTTAGGTAATGAGCTAGATTTACCTTTGAGAACTTTAATAGATACAAGTTCATTACTAGAATTAAATATTTTTTTGCCTACGAAATTATTTTGAAACCATTCTTTATCTACTTCACCTCCTAATCCTGGAGTTTCTAAATGCTTATAAAAAGTAATACCTTTAACGGTATTTTTATCTTTACCTAAAGCTAAAAATCCAAACAAAGTAGACCACAAGCCTTTACCTGAAATAGGAAAGACAAAAACTTCTTTTTGATTATGATAAAAAATTGGTAGATATTTTTTTATTGTAATATCTTTCTCTTTATTTTCAATAGTACTGAAATTATTTTTATCCTTTCTGTTTACATAATAACTAACACCAGTCTTTTTATCTTCGACAGCAGATAGATTATCATAAGTAATATCTTTTATTGGGTTAAAGTTTGTATCTAAGATTATTTCTTCGACATTATTATCATAATTCTGAATAATTTCATCTTTGCTCATATCAGCAATGTCTATACCAACACTTTTTATTATATTTCTTCTAATATCAAATCTCTTATTAGCTTCAGTACGCGACATTAAACTTGAATATGAATAAGAAAGCAATAGGCTAGAAACAAGAGTTATTGAAAACATGAAAATATATGTTTTAATATTATTTTTGAGCATAACGAGCCTTTCTTCTTTTAACATTAGCCTCTAAAACATAATAGTCAAATAAAGGGGCAAAAGCGTTTGCAAACAAAATAGCTAGCATCATACCTTCTGGGTATGCTGGATTTATTGCTCTTATCAGAACACACATAACACCTACAAGTATACCATAATACCACATCCCACGTTGCGTATGAGCGCTAGAAACTGGATCTGTAGCCATAAATACCATTCCAAAAGCAAAAGAACCCATAACAAAATGATAGTGAGGTGGTATATAAAGCATTGGATTCGAACTATCTGTTAAATTTGCAAATTGATTAGTTAAAAATGACATTAATAACATACCAATCATTACACCAGACATAGTTCTCCAAGATCCAATACCGGTAATCAAAAGAAATAATGCACCTAAAATAACGCATAATGTAGATGTTTCACCTATAGAGCCAGGAATGGTACCAATAAACATATCCCACCAAGTATAATCTCCCAAAAATGTCAAATAATTACTACCTACTTCAGAAGATACTTTTAGTAATGGGGTAGCTCCTGACATCCCATCAATACTCCAAACCTTATCTCCAGACATTGTAGTAGGGTAAGCAAAAAAGATAAATGCCCTAGCAGTTAAAGCCGGATTAAAAACATTAAAGCCTGTTCCTCCAAAAATTTCTTTACCAATAATAATACCAAATGCGGTCGCAATTCCTAACATCCATAAAGGAACCGTTGGAGGCATGGTTAATGGAATAAGCATCCCTGTAACAAGAAAGCCTTCATTAATTTCATGATTTCGAGTTACAGCAAATAATGCTTCACAAGCACCCCCTACAGAGAAAACAACTATATACATTGGAATTACTGAAAAAGCACCTGCAATGAATATATCGATAAAATTAGAACTTGTAACGCTAGCATCATTAATAGAAGTTTGCAATCCAGCATTATATATACCAAACAACAAGCATGGAATCAATGCAATTACTACAAATATCATTGACCTTTTAACATCTACATGGTCTCTTATATATGGACCATGGCTAGCCGTCTCATTTGGAACATATAATATAGTATCAATTGCATCGTATAGAGGGAATAACTTCTCTAGTTTCCCGCCCTTATGGAAATTAGGTTCTATTTTATCCAATATATTTCTTAATAACTTCATTTAACCTTCGCTCTCAATTAACTCAAGACCTTCTTTAATTATTTTTGAAACTTCAACCTTAGATTGACAAGCATATGCACATAAAGAAAAATCTTCGTGGTCACATTCATAAATACCATATTTTTCCATATCTTCTATATCCTTAGCAAGTATACTTTTTACTAAAAAGTCTGGAATAATATCCATAGGAAGCATTTTTTCCCACCTGCCAAATGGAATAATTGCTCTTCTACTACCATTAATCCTTGTATCAAAATTAGTTTCTTTTTTATTGAATAGAGATGATAAAAAAGTTCTAGATAGAGAATATTTACCTATCCCAGGTAAAATCCATCCAAGAAAATCTCTATCTTTGCTATGTTTAATTACAGAAAGAGTTTCACTATAAAAATTAAGAGGTTTATCTAAACTAGTTTTCTGTCCACTAAGAACATCCCCTGATATTATTATATTGTCAGGATCTATTTTTTGATTTTTCAATATATCTGAAATCAACATTCCTTTTTTTATTTTATAATAGGACGGATCAGATAAACAAGCACCTCCACATGATATATGCTTTTCAGAAGGATAAATACCATCCTTAAAAAACTTTCCAATATCATTTAAATCTTGCAATGAAATATACCATACAATATCATCTTTATCTGATATTGGATCAATGTGATGGATGTGGATTCCAGTATTCCCACTAGGATGCGGACCAGAAAAATAATGAGTATTAACTAAATCAAGATCAGAGAAAATATCATAATCTTTATTTCGATCAAGAACTAGATTAATATTACCAGAAGTAAGTCTACTAATAACTTTAAAGCCCATATTAATAGAATCATTATTATCTTTTAATATAAAATTCAAATCAGGAGCGAAAGGCCCAGTAGGCATTCCGGTAACAAATATTGACTTAGGTGTACAAGAAGGTTTTGCTATTTTAGAAAAAGGTCGTTGCCTCAATGTCGGCCAAAGACCAGATTCAAGTAAAATATTTTTAATATCTTCAACAGAGCATGAGTCAATATTTACTTCAGGTTTCGATATTATAGAATCATTGTTTTCACATGAAATTTCAATTTCTTCAATTTTCCTTCTATCTCCAAATTTAATAGCTTTTATAAATCCAGAAACATGAGAGCAGAAAAAGATAGAAGGATTATTTTTATCAAAAAATATTTTATCACCTATTTGAACCTTGTCTCCTTCCTTAACGAGCAATTTAGGTTTTACTGATGGAAAATCATCTGGAATAATTTTAATCAGAGAAGGGCATGGCGAATCTACTACTTTCTTTGTAGGATTTCCAGTTATCTTAATATTATGACCTTTTGTTAAATGAATTGTTGCCATAATTTATATTCTCAGCTCTTCTTTTCTAGTCAATGTTCTATTTTTTCCTTCTTTATATCTACGTATTTCAACATCCGTTTCAGGCACTATATCAGGTATCTCTCTTGACTTCCCATTCTCGTCAAGAGCGACAAAAGTCAAATAAGCTGATGCCGTATGTTTAATTTCACCAGTAAATGGATTTTCTGATTCAATTTTAACTCCTACTTCCATTGAAGAATTAGCAACATAGTTTACTGATGATTTAAGTATTAAAATAAACCCTTTTTTTGCTGGAGCTAAAAAATTCATATTATCTACAGAAGCTGTTACGACATGTGACCTTGCATGTTTATAAGCCGACATTGCTGCACATATATCCATTAGATGCATAACTCTTCCGCCAAGAACGTTTCCAAGATTATTCGTATCATTGGGAAGGACAAGCTCATGCATAGTCACCTGCGATTTCCTAACAGTATTAGAACTCCTTTTCAACTAATCAATCCTTTAATTAATTGATATAAATCTGACCAATAAAAATAAAATAATATTCCTTGAATTGAAGTAAATACTATAATGGTAGTAAGAGTAAAATCTGGTTTTTTATATTCTACCTTAGACTTCTCTTCTAGGAACATTGATCTGGCTAAATTAAAATAATAATATAAAGATATTACAGTATTAATAATTGCAACAATAGCTAACCAATAATAGCTCCTTGACTCAATAATAGTTGCGAAGATATAAAATTTAGCGACAAACCCTGATGTAGGAGGAAGTCCTGCTAAAGCAACTAAATTAATCACCATGAATGAACAAATGAATGGATGTATATAACCAATACCTTTCCAATCATCAATAGTATTAAAATTGTATGAATTATAAAAATATATTAAAACAGAAAACGCTCCCAATGTCATAAACATATACATTACCATATAAAACAATATATGCACAATAGATGTCGGAGACACAACAGCAAAAGTCATCATCATGAATCCTACATGAGAAATGCTTGAATAAGCTAAAATTCTTTTAACATTAGATTGGCGAATAGCAAGGATGTTTCCAATAGTCATAGTAAAAGCTGAAAGAATAGCTAAAATCAAATTCCAATCAACATATATACTATACATTGCTCCTTCAGCGAGCACAAAATAAAGGAATCTAATAAGTAAAGATAAGCCTGCTATTTTAGGTGCTACAGAAAAGAATGCAGTAATAGGTGTAGGAGCCCCCTGATACACATCCGGGACCCAATAATGAAATGGCGCTGCAGATATTTTATACCCAAAACCAGCAAATAGCAAAATAAATGCAATAAGAGAGCTGATTGACCCACCATCTCCTAAAAATATTAAAGCACTTTTAATATCACTGAAATAGAGACTTCCCGTTTGGCCATATATCCAACTCATACCAAATAACATAAGTCCTGAAGCAAAAGACCCGTATAGCACATATTTTAATGAAGCCTCATTAGAGGATTTGTCGTTATGGTTAAATCCAGCAAGTATATAAGAAGGTATACTTACAAGCTCAATAGCTAGATATACCATTAAAAGGTTTACTGTAGAAGACATTAAAAACATTCCTAGAGTAACAATTAATAGTAATGAAAAATATTCTGGCCAATCTGATTTCTCCACATCCTTATCGTAATATGTAAAAATAATTACAGCTCCCAAGGTAGCTAGAAATAGGATTTTAAAAAAATTAGAATATGGGTCAATAACAATATTCCCAAGAAATAAGATACTATACTCATTAAAGGTAACTAATATTGGAATACATGCTAGAATTGATACTACTATTGATATTATAAAAGTTTTTTGATGCATATTATCAAATACTGAGACAATCAGTAGTAATAATATCCCTAAACAAATTATTATTTCAGGAATGAAGTAACTTAAACTAGATATATTATTTAATATCATAGGCTAATTTGAATAATATTAATTATTTTTTGAACTGCTGGCTGAATCATATCAATTAAAGGTGATGGGTATACCCCTAATGCTATTATTAAAATAGTCAAAGGAATAATAGTAATAAGCTCTAATGAGGTGATATCAGATAAATTTTTATTTCTCTCATCTAAATCGCCCCAGAACATTCTTTGATATGCTCTTAAAAAATAAACAGCATTTAAGAGTATACCTAAAGTTCCAATTACCGTAAGTAATTTAAAAACAGAGAATCCTCCAATAAAGCAAAAAGCTTCGCTTATAAACCCTGATAAGCCTGGAAGCCC
>CEQN01211573.1_pt1 | contig 11611 bp, 9 predicted proteins | sample 427011 | NCBI WGS metagenome assembly CEQN01 (sample SAMEA2621277, study PRJEB7988) | marine metagenome | biome: marine biome (ENVO:00000447); feature: deep chlorophyll maximum layer (ENVO:xxxxxxxx); material: "saline water (ENVO:00002010), including plankton (ENVO:xxxxxxxx)" | depth 120 m
TATTAGATTCGGTAATCATATTTTCATCTGTTTGTAAATTATCACTAAATTTTTTTAGTTTATTAATCATTACATAAGCCCCTTTATATACTATACTCATTTCCGAAAATGGACCAACTGACTCGATTTTAAAATTAAATGAATCCTTTTCTATTAGTCTTTTAGCATCTAGTAGTAACCAGTCTTTTTTATAAGATTCAATATCATCTTTACTTTTACCAGTTGCTTTTAATTCTTTCATAATGTTACTCCACGCCTGGTTAATTTTTAAACTATCAGGTGAAGCACCATAACTACAGGTTGAAACAACATTAAAGGCACTATCTTCTTTAGCAATTCCTATATCTAGTTCGGCTGATAATTTAATATGTTCACCATTCACAACATCAGATATTTTAGGACGTAAACGAACTATCTCAATGTAATCATTAGTTATTGGGTCAGGTGGAAATATTTTATTTACATCCGATTTTGTTAATGATTTGTTATTATTAATATTAGTAATAGTAAAATCATTAGTTGTGGCATAAATTATTGAATCTGTCTCATTTAGTACGTCTAATTCCACTATATAATCTTTGATTGGAAAATCGATGTCGGTAATATGAATTGGAATGCAACTAATACGCTGTTTAATTAATTCGTTATTCATACGAGACGTATTAATAACAAAATCAACTAGATTGCTTTCATGAGGACTTGTTCGGAAAACGACAGTAGGAATTTCCGATAAAATTATTCTTCTTAAAGCATTTGCTATACTAACATTTACACCACTGAGTTTAAATTCCATATAATTCGTATCTTGTGACAAATCACTAATTCTTGGCTCCATAGTTAATATATTATATATATAAATAATTAAATCAATTTTTAAATTAGTTTAAAATAAATTACGTAAAATAAATTATATTATATAATGAGTTCGATACTTTATTATAGCAATTATTGTAATAATTGTAAACCTTTATTGCAAAGATTATCACAGACCACAATTAAGGATGATATACATTTTATTTGTATAGATAAAAGAGTTAAAAAACCAAATGGTTCAACAAATGTAATTCTCGGAGATGGAGAGGAGATTTTACTACCACCAAATGTAACCAAAGTACCAGCTTTAATGTTATTAAATAGAGGTAATCGTGTTTTATTTGGTGAGGAAATAAATGATTTTATAAAACCACAAGAAATTAATATTAATAACGTATCTACTATGAATAATGGTGAACCGAATGCATTTTCTTTTATGGATAGTGCGACAGGTGGATTTGGTGTTACATCTGATAATTATAGTTTTCTCGACCAGGAACCTGATGAATTATCTGCACAAGGAAATGGTGGAATGAGACAACAACATCATTATGCCGCATTAAATTCCCAGAGTGCAATCGAAACACCACCTGATACATACACTCCAAATAAAGTTGGTGAAATATCAGTAGAAAATTTACAGAGTAAAAGAGATAAAGAAATACAATAATAATAATAAATTATATTAATTTAAATAATATATATTTTATTAATTATATGAATTCACAAATATTAAAGGGTTTTAACGATCATTTTATGGAAATGGTGGAGGATATTGAGCGTGTTTTTCCTGATGATACAGACATATCAACTGTTAAAAACTCATTTACAGAATTAAGGAAAGCAAATCCTAAAATGGTAATTAAGGTTTATAAAGAACAAATACTTGATTTATATCGGAGTCAAATAGAAAGTGGAAATATAGATTTTTTTATAGACAAGGATTATAAAAAAGACATAGGAAATATACAAGATTCAGAATATATTTTAAATAAAATAAACATATTACGTGACCCGGTTAGAGATATGGAAAAAGCAGATCAAGATAAAGTAATACATTACATTCAAAATTTATCGAAATTATGTGATGCTTATCACAATAAATAAATTTGAAATAGTTTGATTTAAATATATAATATAAATCAAACTATACTATGGAAAATAATGATGATGTTTACGAAAAATTAGAAAGGGGGATTCAGTCTGACGAGGAATCATCAAATGATGATGATTCACTTAATAACGATGAATCACCTAATAGTGAGGAATCATCCAACAACGAGGACACTAATGAGGATAAAGATTCGATTGATGATATTGAAAATATACGAAAAATTCTTTTTGATTTTACGAAGGATTTGTTAGTAACATTTCCAGAATTGAAAGAAAATTTAAATACTAATTTAGAATCAATTCTTAAAAATGAAAACTTAAATGATGCTATTGATAATATTAAAGAGCACTGTATCGGTATATATCCAGAGAAATTTTTCGATATATTGTATCAAAATGAAAAGATATTTGATGGAGATGAAGCATTATATTTATTACCGGATATAGATTTCAAACTATTATGGAAAGAAAATATTAGCGATACTACTAGAAAAACTATATGGAAATACTTACAACTATTGTTATTTTCATTAGTAACGGAGATTCCAAATTCTAGTTCGTTTGGAGATACAGCCAAGCTATTTGAAGCAATTGATACTGATGAATTTAAGAGTAAATTAGAAGAAACTATTTCTAATATGGAATCAAGTTTTGATACCAGTGGAAATGTATTTTCCGATATGTCTTTCAACAATACAGAGGATTTACCAGACCCTGAAAAATTGCACGAGCATTTGAATAAAATGTTGGATGGAAAATTGGGAAATCTAGCACGTGAAATTGCAGAAGAGACAGCAGCGGATATTAATATGGATATGAATGACGAAACTTCTGTAAATGATGTATTTCAAACATTATTTAAAAATCCTACCAAATTGATGGATTTAGTAACAAAAGTTGGAGGAAAATTAGACGATAAAATTAAATCAGGCGATATTAAAGAAAGCGAGTTGTTAAGCGAAGCAGCCGAAATGATGCAAAATATGAAAAATATGCCAGGTATGGAAAATATCCAAAATATGTTTAAACAAGGAGGTATGGGAGGTATGGGTTCTGATAAAATGAATTTGAATGCTATGCAATCACAATTACAAAGAAATATTAAATTAGCGAAACAAAAGGAGCGAATGAAAAAAAAAGCCGAGCAAAAATCAGATTCTAGCGAGACAAATATTGTTTCCGATGAAATGTTTGATAACGCAAATAAAGTCGCAATGGAATTATTAATATCGGAAGGTGTAAAATTTGAAGATATGGAAAATGTTATTTTTAGCACAGGTGAAAAATATGAAAAAACTGCTCGTAATCCAAATCCTGAAATTGATACAAAGAAAAAAAAGAAGAAGAAGAAAAAACGAAAACAAAACAAATAAAAAAGTATAAATATATATATGACTAATCAATTTTGGTTAAGTGATCCAACAATATTATTAAACAAACAACATATATTAGAATTATGGCCAAATAGAAACATGGATAAAAATGACAAATTAAATGCTATTAGTCGTTTAATAATCTTACTAACCATTGTAGGATTTTTATACACACGAGAATTGAAAATGTTGATAACAGGTTTAATAACTTTAGTTGTAATTGTTTTAGTAAATAAGATACAAGCAAAACCTATTAAGAAAGTGGTTACAACAGAAGCATTTACAGATGGTAATTTATATGAATTAGTAAAAGATAATTTTAGTGAACCTGTAAAAAATAATCCTTTAATGAATGTAATGTTAACGGATATTCACGATAATCCACAAAAAAAACCTGCGGCTCCTACTTATAATCCAGTTGTTACAGAAAATATTAATAATGCAACAAAAAAAATGGTTTCCGATAACTTTAATGACCCAACAATAGAAGATAGATTGTTTAAAGATTTAGGAGATAATTTTTCATTTGATCAGTCGATGAGAACGTGGTATGCAACTCCAAACACACAAGTGCCCAACGATCAAAAGAAATTTGCCGAGTTTTGTTATGGAGGAATGACTTCTTGTAAAGAGGGCAATGAGATTGCTTGTTCTAGAAATTAATATATATTATTAAAAAAATATATATATTATTATATAATGGCTTCAGTATATGATTATACATTAAATCAAGGAACAAGAATAGGTAATGATATGTGTGACCACAGTCAGCAAACAATACAAAATTCAACCGCGTCAACATATATGTTGAATAATTATCGTAGTGCTTGTCCTATGAACAATGCGATTGAGTTTGCCACAAGCAACTTAGATGTTAATTATAAAGGTAGTCAACAAGTAGGAATTGGTGGTTGCAATATTGACAAAAACTCAGAACTATTAATGCCTTCGTTATCTAAACCCAGATGCAGAATTAGTTTAATCCAACGTCCGTTTTCCACTGTACCTTATCTAGGAAGAGGAAACAGTAACCCTGTTTTAGAATCGCAAATGCAGCAAGGCGAATTAGCTAACAATCGTAAAAGTATTATACAATCAACAGAATTATCTTACATGAAATACCACAATACACCGATGATTCCATCGCTTCAATCAACTATTAATAACCCGGCTAATTTAGTCGAAGGAGCTGCCGATAAGGGTTGGATTCGTGGTGGTGTTCCTTCCCGCGAACTTGCTCGTGACAAGGATTATGCCTAAGGAAATAAATAAAATATAAATTAAGGAATTTGTAATTAATTTAAATATTAATTTTTTAAATTAATTATGTATCAAACCAATATTATTTGTAATTACAAACAACACGATAATGACGACCAAGAAGATATGTATCGCATACAATTTTTACAAATATTTGACTTAGATATTTGGGATGATAACATTATTAATGAAATTAGCAATGATATGTATAATAAAGTAAAAACCAATACAGATATTATTAGCATTATTAATAGTGCAAAAAAATCCGATAAACTAACGACTATTAAACAATTTATAGGAGATGACGATATTACTATATTTAAGGGTTTATTTCAATATGACTTGTTAGATTTAATTCACCTATGTTTATGTGATTTAATTAATTCAAATGAAATTAAGACAATTAACAAAGATAATCTTATTAATAATCTATAATATATATACATATGGCTTCAACACGCAGTAAAAATACACCTGGAAATTATGAATTAGAACAAAAAGTAAATACGCTATCAAAAAAGTATGATTTATATCAACATTCACAACATGGTTCTCCCTACAAAACAGCTATACCTACTCTTGGTTATACACCGAGCTTCATATCACGTGATGCTTTATCTACTAATTCGATTGACATTGAGTCTGCGTTATTTGGTATTAATTCTACCAACTTAGTAGAACCCAAACCAAATACAATTGCTCATCTCAAAAAACTACCCGAAAAGGAATTCTTCACACGCCTTCCAATGATTATGCCAGATAATTTAGTAATTGAAAATAACCAAAGACCATTACGTTCGTAATAGATTTATACAATAGATTTAAATGAAATATGTAACATATTTATATTAAATAATATATGAAATATAATTATATTTGTATTATAGGAAATATACCATTTGGACTATTTGGTGTAATTTGGAAATCAAATATAATGATTTATATGTGTATTTTGGGTATATTATTTCATCTGAACTATAATAATAAATATTTAAAATATATCGATTTAGCTGCTAATGTCTTATTAAGTATATATGCTATCGTTCTTGAAAAAAAAACTATAATTCCTGCTTCCTTTTCTGGAATATGTTATATTTATAATAATATTGTATATCGACCAACAAACATTAATAGTGTGATTTATAATTTAAAGCATGTATTTTGTATACAAATTGTAGGATTATATGGATATTACTTATTATATAATCACGAACCTTGTCTGGATATATTTTTTATATGTGATAATTAATCTAAATAATTTAAATATTAGTTATGTTATAAATATTATGAAGTATCCTCTTGTAATATTTATAAGACACGATAGTTACAGTAATATTGATTCAATATTTTCTAATCCAGAAAAATTAGAATTTTCTATTACTATTTCTAGCGATGAAAATGATTATAAATTATTATATGGTAATAAATATCATATACTTTTAACGTATGGTATTGATAAATCAGAATATAATATTATTTTATCAAATATTCCACAACGACTGCGAAAAAGATGGTTACATGAAGCTAGTATACCGGATATTAGTTACATAAATGCAATAACAAATAAATGTTATATAGATAATGTAATAGAAAATCGCATTCAAACCAGACCCATTTTTTCTGTATTCACAACGTGTTATAAATCATTTGACAAAATTAACAGAGCCTACAAAAGTCTTTTAAATCAAACATTAAACGACTGGGAGTGGGTTATTATGGACGACACACCGAGAGAAAATGAAAGTCATTTTTATTACTTACGAGAAGTATTAACAGATCATAGAATTCGTTTATATAAACGTGCCGATAATAGTGGTGTCATTGGTAATGTTAAAAACGAAGTAGTATCACTATGTAGAGGTAAGTATTGTTTGGAATTGGACCACGACGATAAAATTACACCTAGCTGTTTACAAGATGCTTACGAATGTTTTGTGGCACATAATGATGTTGGATTTATTTATATGGATTTTATTAATATGAAAGAGGATGGAACCCCTTTAAAATATGGTAATTTTATTAGTAAAGGATATGCAGGATATTATTCGATGAAACATAATGGTATATGGCATAACGTATTCTTAACACCAAATATAAATAATATTACTTTATCTCATTTAGTATGTTGTCCAAATCATCCGCGAATATGGGATCGCCAATTTCTATTAGACATAGGAAACTATTCGGAAATGTTACCAATATGTGATGATTACGAATTATTGTTAAGAACCTGTACAAATACAAATGTTGCCAAAATATGTAAGCTAGGATATATTCAATATATGAATGATAATGAAAATAATTTTTCATTAATTAGAAGTGCCGAAATAAATCGTATTGGACCGTTTCATATAATGCCTCAATATTATGAAAAATACGACGTAAATACATTAATGTCTTATAAAGGCGCTGCAGAAAATACAAAATATATCAATGATTGTAGTCAAATATGGAAAAGGAATAATTATGAACATCGTTTTATTAATCATCGTTTCAATCCAGACTATGATAAACAAGTATTAATTATTGGGGTGGAACGAATTAAAAATCCAGATGTAAAACAATATATAGATGACTTATTATGTGAAGTATTTTTATTTGATGCAAATAATGATTTACAAAATTTAATAAATGTGGTAGAAGAATTAAATTATGATAAGATTCGCTGTTGGAGTTTAGAAGATGGTAATGATAAGGAAATAATAAATTATTTTAATTTGTTATGTAAATGTTGTGATTACACGATTATATTAAAATAAAAAGTCAATTATCTCTCAAATAATTCCAATAACACAATTCTAATGGAATATACTTATGAACTTTATAATTGTTAACACAACATTCTTTGATATAATAATAGTCCGCTTGATAAATAGATTCATCCCATTTAATATTCCTAATTAAAGGATAATATAACAAAATCTGGGCTGTATCTATTTTTTTCCAAGAAATAATGTTTCCTTTTAATGTTGCGCCATAAGAACCATCAATTGTGGATAATCTTTTTTGGTCAAATGTATATATGTTATTTTTTCTTACAAATTTAAATACATCGTATAAATTTGGATGAATAATGTTATCATCGTCCAAATAATAAATAAAACAATTATGTAGTGCTTTTTTTTCAGCTAATATACTGAGGGCGTAATTGCGTTGTGCATTTCCCCAACTACTTTCACTTGATCTATATAAATGTTCTTCAATGTTATTATTATTGATAAATAGTTGTGGATTATTTGTTATATGTTTACCATCATATACTATTATCCATTTCACGACTATATTAAAATCAATGGATTCATATAGTTTTTGTAAATTTTCCACTCTATAACAAGGGGTTATGACAACTATTTTATTATTTTCTTTATTATTTAAAATACTATTTTCATCGTTTAATATAGTATTTTTTACATATATTCCTTGTTCATTAGAAAATATACATGGATGTTCAAGTGCTATTCCCAGAGATTCTTTATAAAACCCAATACTATTATATGCAACACAATTCTTGTATTTAGTGCAAGCGTTTTTCTCGAGTATATTACTATAATCATATATCATATCGTTTCCAATAATATCGTATTCAGAGTAATAAATAAATGTATTGAGAGATTGTTCTATTATTTTTTCATAAGTTATAGAAGTTTCCATATCCGGTATTACATATTTTTTTTTATCAATGTAATTATTGATTATTTTTTCAATACGAGGAAAAAATTGCATTTCGTTCAGTAATTTATGTTTCATTTTTCTAATATTAGGTAATCGTTTTGTATGCCAATCTTCTTTTATACCAGTGCATATAATATTTAATGCTTCTTCGAAATTATTTAAATCAATTTCAACAAATGCCAATGGGTCAACATATTTACATATATCAGGAGCTCCACAATAAAAGACCAATGTTTCACATAGAATTGGTTCCCATAGTTTTTCTGTTATAAATCCTGGTTCAAAATTGTTTTCACACATAAAATAATACTTATATGGCATGATTCCTTTTGATTTATCAATAAAAGGAGAGACGCCTCCTTTATAATTTTTAAAATTATGAGAATTATTTTGATTATATATATCAATACTGAAACATAAGTCGTCAGTTTTTGATTCTACATATTTTAAAAAATCAATTCGTTTTATATGGCCTGGATCAAAATATTTACTGCTACATATTGATGATATTATCTTTGTCTTTAATGGTGATTGATGTAATTCGTCATACGTCTGTTCTAGTTGCCAAAATACATTATTATATGTGTCTGTATTACGCCCAATTACAGCCATATATTCATCTTCGTTTGGTTTTGCCCACACTCCCCAATTATTTACACCCCATTTTTTATGTTCACACCACGGTTCCATCTGAAAAACAATAGTTTTTTCTTTGTTAATTTTTATATTCATTTCTTGTATTGAATGACAAATACAAATATTTGATATATCACATATAGGTTTATTAATTATAACCAAATAGTCATAGTCATCATCATTAACCAATTTAATATTATTCCATAAACAATGTTTTTTACCCATTATACCAAATTGTTCACAAGCTTCCTTTGAACTACAATAATTTGCCAATAGTTTAACACGTATATATGTATTATCGTTGTCATTTTTAATGTGTTCTCCTAGATTAATAGTTATACTTTTATCAAAATTTTGTATATCTGTATCTATATCTTTATTACCTTCTTTCCAATCTGTAAATGCAATATGTGGCCTACATTCTTTCTTCTGTAATAGTGGTATTTTTTTCATTACGAGATAATCAATACCATGTTTAATACCAACATTACTGAGGTGATGTAATATTCTTTTAGCCCCTTTCTTATTTATACTATAACAAAAAAACCCTCCTATAAAATTATCAACATCTAAATCGTATAATTTTAGAGCATTATGATTATCATAAATATTTTTATATTTTTCTCTGTTTTTGGAAAACATACTGTATCCTAGTAACACAGTTTCATTATGTATTAATTCTTGTTCGATATCGATTAATTTATTATACCAATTTGAAGTGAATTTTATATCATCCTCCATAATTATATAATAATCATTATGAACATCTTTTAATAATTCCTGCCATAATTCAATATGTGATATAGCACAACCAATAGTTCCGGCGTTATTATTAAAATCGTTTCCTTCAAACGTGTTGAGTCTAGGGTCATCTGATTTCAAATCATTGCCATCAACAGCCTCTTTAAAATCAAAATTTATATCTTTTAATATTTTTTTCATATTAGATTTTCTATCCTTTCGTCTTTTCAAATTAATAACTTTGATAGGAAGAGAATTATTCTCTTCTGTGTGATAATCTTCTATGTCATTATTTTCATATTTTACATCTCTATATAAGCCCTGCATTACATAGTTTAAATCATATGAATTACTTTCATTAATATTTCCACGGTGTCCTGCTAATTTACCAATATGGATACAATTAATTTCATCAAAATATGCCGTTTTAAAATTAGAAGAATTATATTTATTAGCATAATCTAACTCAAAAAAAATATTATCTGTATCGAAATTTCCTAATTCTCTCAAAACATCCACTTTTGTTATTCCTGGTCTAAAACTATAATGTGGCCAATAACCACAAGGTGAATGTGTTTCGTTTTGTATATGTAAAAGCAACCCATCTTCCAATTTTTTTCCGCATTTCCAAAACATATCTTCTATTATTTCCCCATAACCCTTATTAAAAAGAATTTGTTTCACGCCTATATTATCATATTTATCTAAGTATTTTATACTTTTTGTTACATAGTTATTTTCTTTTATAAATTGCCAATCGTCTTCCAAATGAATCCAATATTTTGCCGAGCATCCTAATACTATATTACGTATCATATTCATACTACTGCGATGACCCTTATTATCAGGCGTTTTTTCAATAAATTCAATCCAGGAATACATACTTTTTAACTTTTCTAGTTCCTTTTTTTCAGTTCCATCATCTACACAAATAACTTTATGAATATGTGACAAATCTTTCCACGTATGTGTAATCGAATCAATTGTTCTTTTAAATAGTTCTGGTCTTTTACAAGATGTTATTGTTAATATAGTTTCATTAATATTTACATTATGTGAAACTTTATATTTAATAAGCGGGGTATTTTTAATGTATTTATTATAATTATTCATATATTTATTTAAAATAATTTTAGTAGTATCATTATTTGTTTCACGTGGAAATTTGTTTATACATTTTTGAACGAAACATAATGTATTATTTAAGTAGTGTTGAATATAATCATCTTCCGGAATAAAAAACTGACCATTATAAATTATATTATTTATAACAGATATATCTAATTTATCAAAATTATTATATAATAAAAATAAAGCACATCGTCCTTTATCATAGTTTTTAAATTTATAAGAAATAATAACAATTAGCATATATAATTTATATGTGTGAACAGATTCATCAATAAACAATCTACAATCATACTGTGTATCAATGGGAGTAGATATATCTAATCCATTAACAAATAAATTAGCCGTAGAATATTCTTCATTATTATAATAATGATTTACTATCCAAAAAATACCTTCCCATCTATTTGCATCGTAAGATAATGATTTTAAATTATATGCTATAGATTCTGAAATATTATTTTGTATTTCTTCAATATAAGCTATCATAATACATGAATAAAATTTTTCTTGAACCCAACAATCTAATTCAATAGTTTTTTTATACCAATATATTGCCTTTTCATAATCTTTAGAATCTTTATAACTTTGAGCACAATAAAATGCATAACGATTTTTCAACCATTCATCAGTTTCTTCATAAAATGCTTTTTCTAATGTGATAGCATCATCTATATACTTATCAGGATTATGGTTTCTACTACCCTTTCGTCCGGATATAAAATAATAATCTCCTTTAATTAATTCTGTTGTAGAAATATTTTCTTGACAAATAATAACTTCATGTAATACACCAAAATATTTCCATATTTTCCTATTATTAATGATACATATACGATTATAATTATATCCTCCTCCAAATTTTACATTATAAC
>CEQN01149383.1_pt1 | contig 11590 bp, 15 predicted proteins | sample 427011 | NCBI WGS metagenome assembly CEQN01 (sample SAMEA2621277, study PRJEB7988) | marine metagenome | biome: marine biome (ENVO:00000447); feature: deep chlorophyll maximum layer (ENVO:xxxxxxxx); material: "saline water (ENVO:00002010), including plankton (ENVO:xxxxxxxx)" | depth 120 m
TGCTGTCGTTCCTTCTTGGCTGGTAATCTGCGTAAGAGTTAGGTTAGTTGGGGCGCTGATAGCTAGACTACCTCCACTAACATTACTCCCTTCAGCAACAACATCTACATAGTTCCCTGCGGAGTAGTCATATATCGTTGTATCTATTTCCTGTAACGTCAGTCTGGTTGCTGCAAACACATTGCCATCTTGCTCTGCAAACTGAAGTTCTGTGGATTGCACTTCAAACGTCTTAGAGCTATAGGACATTCTTGTATTTGTTACATTAACCCAATCGCTAGGCTGTAATTTTAAATACTCAATCGTAGTGAGTAGCGAGACTGTTGATGTCTGCCTTTGCCTGTCCAAGACTATTGCCGAAAGCCTTTGGGCCATAGTCTGTGTGGTTGTAAACGGAAACTGAAGCTCTAGCAGTCTTTTGTAGTTAGCTGATGACTCACCAGACGGGGTATCAGCCGCCAAATAAGTAGCGTTCTCATAGACGGGCGCTTCCATAGCCTCATACTTTGCGCTGGCATCTACGAATATTGATTTGACGGTATTGTACATTTCGCCATTGCCAGCTTTAGTGGAGATGCTTATATCCCCAAGAACATCCTCATCCGTGATGGTTAAACTGGTTGATTGGTCACCGCCCACAAAGAGGTTAAATTGGCCGTTAGTGTAAGAAATAGCACCCGCACAAGAGGTTAAAAACCCCTCCAGAATCCCCTCTCCTGACGCAGAGGCGTTAGTAAACCCATTAGCCGTATATCTGGTTTCGGATGACCCAGAAGGCGTAGCAGCGCTTCCTCCCATGCCAGAGTGATTTGCACAGTAGTAATAAAGGGCCGGAGCGCTTGTTGCGACAGTAATCTGAACATAAGCCCCGCTACTTCCGGCAGTGCCGTTAGTGGTCACCCCTGTTGTGTACTGCGACCCGCCCCCATGAGTTCCGTCTGATGTGGCTGAGAATCTTAGCGGGTGATTACTGTTAGTGTTATTAGATTGGTCAAACTTATAAGTGTTTCCCTCTGTGAGTGTTAGTGATGCCTGAGAAGTTCCATCTATTACAAACTTACCCCCAGCAACAGTAACCGTATGGGTGGTCAGGTTTGCATTAGGCACAGAGGTTGATTCATCACAAATGTCAGCAGCCTTATGAAAGCTTCCGACTGTGCTTCCGCTACCATCATTTATTTCGCTTGCAACCGCTTTTAATCCATAGGTTGTATCTGTTAGGTAGTCTCTGATTATCAGCGCTGGGTTAGCTGACCAAGCCGTTGAATCATCTCTTGGATCAAAAACCTTCTTCCCTTTGACTTCAAACCACAAGGCGGGAAGTTGCCCGTTCTTTTCTGGGTCGTATATTAGCTCCATGTAGACGTAAGCCATTCCCTGAAACTTGGCTGTTGCAGGGTAATCGCTTGAAAGTGAGGCCGCAGCCAAACCATCAACCGCAGTCTGACTTCCGTTATGAAAGGTAAACCTTATTAAACGACCACTACCAAAAGAGTTATCGTTGTCAGTATTGGTAAAATCAGAGTTGGTTACGGTGAATACTGTTTCTCCGCTTGTAGTTGCGGAGCTTGTTGTCAGCAGAACATCGTTTAAATAAACCGCTTCTAGGCTTTGTATCTCATGCCCCGCTAGAACGATAGCCATATGCAGCTTATTGTTCTCTGTGCCGCTTGTGGTCATCTTTACGATGGTTCCGGCTACACGACACTTACCATAAACTATCTGTCTAGGAGCTTGCGCTGCGCGGCCTGTAAGCTTAGTTCCAAAATTGCCTTTGGTTGCACTGATGCCTCTGCTTGTAAGCATACCAATGCCAGCAGATACCAGAGTTCCAACTGCCGTAACAACCGCATACTGAAACGCTGCCGCACCTAAACCAATAGTTCCAGTTCCAAATAGGGCGGTCATTTTAGTCGCCCCAAAAATAGTGCCGCCTGTATAGATAACAACAAAAGTAACTGCTGCTGCGATAAGCGCTGTTTTTATTGCTTTCACTTTATTCTAAAGCTCTCTGTAATATGAAATTTATCTACTGCCGCTGTTCCCTTGTCTGATGGCGCTCGTATAACAAAGCCGTCGTATATGCCTATAGCAAAATCCTTTTTCTTGTAGATTGTTACATCTCCTAGCTGCGGCTTCTCAACAAGCTCAAGTCCAGACTTCATAAGTATTGATTTTGCCAAAGCCGGAAAGTTATCCCCGTTCTTTCTGATTACCTCTATGGCTGTTTTCCTATCATGCCATCTTAGCTCTTTTGGAACCAAGTGTTCTCCTGTCATAGCTAGAACTGCTGCATCCGTAAACCTACAACAATCCCAACTTCCCCATGCAAACTCATAATCTTTGTGTTGAGCGAGAAACAGATGAAGGTTTATTTTCCAATCTTCAAGCTTATCTATTGCGGTCACCATCCCAGCTATCATCTTCTATATCGCCTTCATCAAAATTAGCTCCGACACCTTTCCTTCCCCAATATATTTGCATCTGGTTTACTTTTGCCACCTGATCTAATGAGGTATCCCCGTTGTACAGGTATTGTTGGGATTCTTTTGTATACCGAATATTTGAAGGTCTTGTTAAATCAATTAACCTGTTTTCTGTTTGCAGCGTAATCGTTGCTCCGGCTGTACTATCATTTATATCTGCTTGAACCATTCTCCCCTTGTAGAGAGTTAAATAGCCATCAACAATATTAGTGCCTCCAGAGGTGAAAGCCATAAACAAAGTAACTGGTCTGTTTTGGTAGTTCTCTGTCAGGGCATAACCTAGAACGTCTGCATCCATGCCGGATAGCTGGAAGGTAACGCCAGAGCTTTTTAATTCTTTGGTATCCTCTATATCTGAGATAGATAAAAGCGTACCCGCACCCTCATAGGTTTCGCTGTTTATGACCAAGTTATCCAAGCCGGAGTGTAGTCTTACGGTGTCAGTATCAAACTCCGCCTTAACCGCAAATTTAATTTCTTGATGGTCTTGCGCTAGACGCAGCGCTGTTTTGGTATCAATCCCTGCTCTGCTAGACATTAAATTACCTCGGCAAAGGCTAAACTAATTCCATACAGGCTTACTTGATTGGCGCTCCATGTCACCGCATTTTCGGCCAACCTAAACCTTGATTGATTGTAAGTGCTGCTAAACCCAACGTAATGAGTGTTAGCTAGATCAGCTCTTAGCTTTGGCTGTATTGATACAGAGTAATGATTCGGTGAACCGCTTTGGCTTGTTTCTGTAGCGTCAGCGGTTGCCATAACAAGCTGCACTCTAGGGGATAGTGCGGCTGCTCCTGAATATATAGCTAAGAAATCACCCTTTTTAATTGTGCCTGTGTTTGAGTTTCCAGAGGCCGCAAGTGATAAAGCTTCGGAGCCTTTAATGTTCTGCTTTACAGAGCATCCTGATGTGCTGTTTTCTGTTGTTAAAGTGCTGTTTACAACTATTACAGAGTCAGATGTTTTGGTTGTTATCTTGTGAGTGCCATTGTTGGGTACGTTATTAGCTCCCGCAATAGTTATGTAATCCCCTACTATTAGACCATCAAATATATCTGAGCTTGATGTTATTTGACTGCCGCTTGAAGCAAAACTCAAGGTTGCGCTAGACACATTAGTTCCACTATCAACTCGTATTTCCCCCGCTAGATAACCCCCGTTGTATGTTCCAACTGGGTCTTTAGCGTCAGGGTCTATAAAATGAAAAAAGTTCCTTGTGCCTATACATTCCAATAAAAATGCTTGCCATTCAACAGCTTGCGTCCTGTTCATTGGCGGAAGATTGGCTGTGCCTTCCCATCCCACAAAGTCAAACTCTTGAGTTCTTTGCTTGCCTGAGAAGGGTGATGATGTTGCGCCCACAGCCCTGTTTAAAGTAAAGGTTGAATCTATAAACCACGGACTTGTTGGCATTGATATGAGTTTGGTCATGAGCCTAGTAATCCTTTCCTGTACGCCCCGCCCCGTCTAGTTGCTTCTAACACGCCCAACTTGGTCACGTTAGCTATCTCTGGGAGCATTCTTTGTACTTCTGTTCTGACTGTGCCAACTACACCAGCAGATAAGTTAATCGTTTGATTTACCACTATAGGCGAACTTTCTGAACCTGAAGAATTTGATACTGTTCCAGCAGTATGAGGAGTAAATAACTCTGGACCCCTTTCTCCAACTAGGTAAGGCCTTCCGCTTGTTACTGATCCGCCCGTCATCCTATTAGGAATTGGTGATCGCGTAATTCCAGCAGAAGGATTGAAGCCAGCAAAAGTGGTAGCCCCAGACGTTGTGGAGCTTGCAGCAGGGCTGCCGCCAAAGCTTAAATTGTTTAATGCTGGCAAAGGAGCCATACCAAAGCGACCAAAGATCGCATTTAAGATATTGTTTACAACTAACAAGTTTAAAAATGTTGAGATTATTTGAGAAACGAGACTCTTGGTAAAAGTCTTAAAGCTTTCTAAGGCATCAGCCCCTTCCATTAATCCGCTTACAAAAGTATTAGTCATCTGCTGAGTTGAGTTAATAATGGCTTCATTCATCGCCTCAATTTCTTCTTTGACTAATGTAGCGTTATCACTTATCTCATCTGCCGTGTCTTTTGCAGACCCCAATACATTCTCTAATTGAGCATCTAGCTCTTCAAAATCTGCTTGTGCGCCGCCAGCTCCAAAAAACTCATCAAAAACACCCAACGATCCTTTTAATGATTCGTACAAGCCCCCAAGTACAGGAATCTTTCCCATTATTCCATCTAGGGCTTCCACCTGTTCTTTAATTTCCGCATTTAAACCTTCCATGTTTCCTGAAAGGCCAGCAACGGCGACAGCAAGTCCTCCAAAAAATAGCATAGGATTTCTTCTGGCTATCTTTACAAGTGATGCTGACATTAAAACCATATTCTTAACTACAGTTTTAAGCGCTCCAGATATTGCTGCAATATTGTTAAAAACTGCCTGACCGAACAAAACACTAAAGGCCGCAACAGCAACATAAGCATTTCTCTGTATGGCATCCAGACCCGCCGCCATTGCCTTAAAAGTGGCGTTTATTCCAGCACCCAAAGCCTGTGCTAGCGGAGTGACAGCATTAACAAGAGTTATCAGCCCTCTAGCTACGCCAGTAAGCGCCTCATTAAGGCCAGACTCTCCGATTGTATTGAACAAGATTGAGGTAGCATCAGCTAAGTTTGAGAACGATCCAGATACAGTATTCGCTCTTTCCTCTAATGCTGTTGGAAACTTCTCAGAACCTATCTTCCGTATGAAATCAATAATGGACTCAGAGTCTCGCTCTATAGTCGTAGTAGTGTTATCAAAGGTTACGGCTAACTTATCACCTTCTACTTTGGCAATGATTCCAAACTGCTTGAGCATTTCCATTTCGCCAGTTGTGGCGTTAAATGCTGCTTGTGATATTTGGGTTATATCTTTACCGAAAGCTGCCGCAACATTACCAAAATCAGAAAGAACATCTGTAGTTGGTGTAATTCCGGCATTTAGAAGCGTTGTAAAGGCGCTAGTGACGTTTTCTAGCTGGAAGGTAGTGTTAGCGGTAAAAGCTGTAATTAGCTCCATAGAGGCCGCTGCACCCTCTGAGCTTCCGGTGATTGCTCTTAGGGTTGCGTTTAAATCTTCAAAAGTACGAGAGGTGTTTATTACCTGTCGCCCAATCGCCACAAGACCTAGTGCCGCAAAGACACCAGCCAAACGCTTAAAAGTAAATATGGATTCTTTTGTGCTTTTATCTAGGCCGCCGATTTGCTTTTTGACGCCATCTAAGCCTCTACGCAAATCCTTTGTGTCTGCCCGTATCTGGACAATGAGTTCATCAACTGTAGTAGCCATTAGTCAGGGTTTAACTCCATTAGCTTCTCTAGCTCACCTTTAGTCATAGGATCGGTACTCTTGCCTCCGTGAAACTCCTTAAAGCCTGATATGGCTAAAGCAATCTCAACTGGAGTCATATCCCAGAATTGTTGTGGCGGTATCCCTATCATCCCAACGCATACTTCAAAAAGCCTTGCCCAATCTATCTCGTCATTCTGATGCATCGGCTCTTGTTTGCTGACGCATAAGAGCAGCAGTTAATAATTCCGCCACTGCCTGACAAGAAGGGACTAAACCAACCTTATCCACAATGACCTTAACCGCTTTTTCAGTTATATCATTGCCCCCGCCTCTGAGAGCGTGGTAAAGGATTACGCATAAGTGTTGAACCCTAATGTCTGCCTCTGCCAGCCTTTGAGTGATTCCGAGTATACCTCTATCTAACTGCTCCTCTATCTTAATGATAGCGTCAATAGTTAAACGAGTTTTATACTCCTCCTCCCCCAGCTTTATCGTCATCTCGCCCTTCAACGGGTTTGTCATCTGACTTACTCCTTTGTTTTTTAGCGTCTGCTTTAACCGTTATGTAGACAACAGAATCTCTGTCATCTACTCGGACTGATTCAACTTGCGCGGGTTTGCCATCAACCTCTATAGTTGGCTCTGCGTCCTCAACCATAATGGGGACAAATATTTCATTGCCCCTCATTTTGCCATCGTACTCAGCGCCTTCTATTTTTACTTTGACATCTTGCCAAGACATAGAATCACCTTATGCTGCTGCGAATGATATTGTTCCGCTGCCTTCAAAAGTCATGCTGTAAGTAGCCTCGCCGTTATACTCTCCGGAATATTCCAGAGATGTACACAAGAAGCTGCCAGAGTATGTGCCTAAGTCTGGAATGACAAAAGACATAGCTTGAAGGGCTGCACCGCCAAAATTAGTTCTGGCTTGAACTTCAGCCGTGGAGTCAGTAAACACCCCACTTCCTGAGACGGTGATGCTTTGAACTCCGGCTGCTGGAAGCAACGTGCGGAGGTTAGAACTGTCTTTGTTTGTGATGTCTACCATTTCCTCATTAAGAGTGATTGACGTTGATCGCAAGCCACCGATAGTAGTTTGTGATCCGCTTACAGCCACTTTTACAAGAACGGCAGAGCCTTTTTGAGCTGCCATAGTCTTACCTCTGTGTTAATTAGTTCCCAACATTACTGCACGAAATCGCATGACCCCGTGTCTTGTTATACCATCTGGATCGCGTAAAACGTCCGCAAACTCAAAGCGCCCGTTTATGTAATTATATCCTGTCACGGATAGAGATACATCATGCAATAAAGTATGTATTCTGTCCATTATCTGTTTTGTTTCCATACTTCCATGCCCTCTACTCCAGACATGAATGCTGATAGTTGTCTCGCTTCCATCCACATCCTTTGTAGAATAATCCCTTGTTGTATCATCGCCAATCTGCACAAACGGATAAGCGCTGCCTTGTGGCACATCATCATACACCCCCGCCCCAAGCGTTGATGTTAGGTTGCTGTCGCTGTTTAACTTAGAAAACAGCGCTGTCTGTAGAGGAAACTGCCCGACTGTCAATTTATTATTCCTTCTCTCATAAATATGTTTCGTATCTTCTTTTCGCTCTCATTTAATGCTGGCCTTAGAAACGGCCTATGCTCCATCTTAGATGTGCCAAATTCAAGATGAATTGCGTATTCGGTTGAAGCTATAACACGCCCTATAAAGCCGTTACCTTCTTTTATAACATCATGGGTAATGCTATTAGCTAAACGCCCTGTATCTGAGGCTGGAGCTTCCCCTCCCGCTGATGCTTGATGCTGTCTTGTTGGGTTATACCGAGTAACCATTTCGCCAGTTTTTACACCCCTGAGAATACTATTAATAGCCTCATTGCGAACAAGCATTCCTGACTTAACCATAGCCCGTCTTATGTTCTGTTCCGGCCTTTGAGCCATTTTAGTCTCTAACCCTTTAATAAACTTAGCTTTATTCTTAATCATGCCGCGACATTTTCCTCGGCTGTAATCACATAATACTTATTTCTTTCGTTGTAATTTACAACGCTTCTAACTTGAAAAACCCTAGTCCCCCAGAGTATACGGTTTGCAGCAGTTATATTCTTATCTGACCTGTACCGTATAACAAACTCAAACTGCTTCCTGTCCTGTAATTGTCCTTGCTTTACTTGCTCCCTGCCTATTTTGGTTTTAACTGAGGCAAAGGTTTTAAAGTTAGTAACTAGCGTTTCTGAATAGCCTCCAGCCCCGTCAGCCGTTCTAGTCTGGTTTTGGACAGTTACTTGCTCTCGCATAGCCCCTACTGAAAACTGACCCATAGCTTACCCCAAAGCCCCAAATGAGCTAGTACCAAGACCCCCGATAAGCTTAAATGGCTGGTAAAGCTTGTGAATCATGGGCGGCAAGTTGGTGTTTCCATCAGTCATATCCCCTCTTTGGTCGTAAAGGTAGGAGATATGTTGCAGCATCCCAACCTTTAGAGCATGAGGAATATCAGCCGGAGTTGCATAACCCGCCAAGAACTGTATTTCTATTGCATTAGCGACACGCAAAGCATGAGGCCAAGTCTCGCCTGTTCTGAGAACTACTCTAGCTGGCTCTCTGGCTGTATCAACATAGTAGCGAGTAGCTGCCATTGTTGTAGCGTTGTCGTCGTCATCATAAGTCTTTACAGAAGAAACAGAGCGAACGGGCGCAGTAGGAAGGGCAATATAATCTTTATTAAAGTTTAGGTACGGACCTATTCTTGTTCCTTCCCACAATGGATCATAAATATCATTGGTAGCATCAATAGATAAGGTTAGCGTTTGACTAAGTAGCTTTCTGCCTGTGTAGTTTTCGCAGAACTCTCTTGCCGCCTTTCTCAAGATATGCAAAATTCCTAGCTCAGTATCTTGATCTACCCTGAGATAGTCTCGTATGTTTGTTTCTGACAGCGCTTCAGTCGTTGCCGCTGTTGTTACCGTTAGACCCGCCATTAGAATCCTCGCTTGTTTCAGCATCTACTATAACATCAATGGTATCGCATACATCCGGCACGATTACACCTGTAGTCGCTGATAAAGCCCCTCTACCGACAGCCCTCATTCCCTTATAGATTCCAGAGCAGTACAGCCCTTTGGCCTCCCTCACTTGCTCTACCGTTGTGCATCCCGTCATAGCCAGAATGCTTATAGCTGTTATTAAAAGTGCCTTCATATCATTACCTCTCTAGGTTATTTGCGCGTCTGCTCGTTTATGTATGATTTTACGCTAGATTTATAACCGTCCATCATATGATCCGAAACAGCTTCGTCCGGCTCAGATAGAAAATCTTTGCGCTTAAAATCTTTACTTGGATTAATTACACAGCTTCCTTCGTTACAAAAGTATATCTGGTTTTGGCTGCATGAGGGTCCGTATAAGAGCCTCGGTATCCTAGCAACCATATCGCTACCATGCACGACAGAATATTGCTTATCAAGCCCCAGAGGGCGCTTAAAACCCTTAAAAAAGGTATTAGGCTTGCCAAAGGTAACTAGATTAAGAGAATCATGCTTTTTGTGTAGCTTTAAGGCCATTAGTTCAGCTAAAGCCCCGCCAAGACTGTGTCCAGTGATGAGAGTTCTTTTATTGTAATCAATGAGGTGAGCTATATCCGCCCATACCGATTTGAAGGCAAGCACAAAGCCGCCATGACACAAACGTCTTTCAAAGGGTATTGGTATTGCGAACCCGTCAAAAAAGAAGTCAGTCGCTTGCTGGGAGCCTCTAAAACTTATTACATCAATAGATTTACGCTTTGCGATGAAGGCGGTTGTGGAGGTAACTTTAGATTCAACCTTTATGGTATCAGGTATTTTTTCATCATAAGCAAGAGAGGCATAACGACACCCCATATTCAACAAAACCGGATCAACCTTCATTTTTTGCCTCCCTAGACAAATATTTGCTACTGCGTTTAATTATTTATGAGGGCGATTCACCCATACCGAATATTAAAAACACCACTCCAAAAATTACTATGACTGATCCTATTACCCACGCAAACATTACCGCCAAGTCATGTATTAAAGCATCTTCCTGTTTGGCTGCTGCCGCTTTCGCTTTTTTCTTGACGGCTCTTTTCTGCTCAATCTTTGCAGCCTCCGCTTTAATCTTCACCCATCGGTGAGTCTGACCTTTGCGCGAATAATGGTCACGAATTTTGTTCATCATCTTCTCAATGCGCTCTTCTTGCTGATCTATTGTGATCGCTTCTTCTAGCGCAGAGCCTACCATTAGGTCATCATTTCCAGCTTGACGAGCCTTTGCCATCTGCTCCTCAACCTTTTTCTTAGCCGTGAAGAATCTTCCAACCTCTCCGGCCATGTCCTCAACTTCTTTTTTCTTGGCAATAGCCCCTTGCACTACTACAAAAGCGCTGTCTAAAGCTTTAATTGCTAGTAATGCCTCTCCCAGCATGATGGTTCTCCGTTAATCTTCTAAGTCTGATATTCTTGATTTTAAGCTTACTATTTCCGCTGATAATTCCTGAACAGCCTTGATTAAAGGAATAACAAATTGCTCTCGTGATACGCCCTGAATTCCTGAATCAGCTTCCTCAGTCCATCCGTCAAAAGTTGTGCATCCCGCATTATCCATTGCAGTTTTAACTTCTTGAGCCAATAAACCATGAAAAGTTTGTTCTGTGTCTTTTTCGCCCTGAACAGACTCGCCTGTTACTGGGTCTTTTCTAATAAGAGAATCATCTAGCTCTGCAAGCGGCTTCCACTTATACGTTACAGTTCTAAGCTCATTAATAAATGACAAACCAAGACTATCATCAGCTATGTTCTTTTTAAGTCTTTCATCAGAAGTTTGTGTCCAAGAAGCTGAAGAGGCATAAGAAGCATATATCTGCCCTGTGTTATCCCCAAGACTTACCGTTCGGTCAGCGTTATATCCAGCTAAACTTGTTCCTATTGATATACGATTTGTAGATGTAAGGTTTTGCAAAGCATTGCTTTTACCAATTTGTATATTTCCTGAACCATGCCAGTTATTAGCCGTTGATGAGCCTATAGTTACATTATTGCTTCCATTGCTCGTACTGCTATAACCAGACAGCGCAGAACCGCTGTAACCAATAAATGTATTGTGTGAGCCTCCAGTAACATCTACCGCACAATCACCACCTACAGCCGTATTATAACCCCCGTCTGATATGGCTTTAAAAACCTGATTTCCAATACCAACATTATTAACACCTGTTGTTGCTGTTCCTCCATCTTGAACTGCCTCATGCCCAATATAAATAGAATTATGATTTCCTGAACCCAACTTTCTACCGGCATCAGAACCTATAACTATGAGTCTTTCTGGAGCAGTTGTAGAAGAAACATTTAAAGAATCTCCACCTAATACGGTTATGCTATGAGCAGAGTTAGTAAGATACGCACCTGTTCCCGCCCCAATAACAACTGAAGTATTACCTACAGCCGTTGGGCCTGATGTACCTCCAAAAACTTTGTCAGATACAAGAGTTAATCCGCCACCGCCAGCAGCATCAGCCCAAGCAATATCAGTTCCATCTGAAGTTAAAACTTGCTCATTTGAGCCTTTGGTCAAGATAGCTGTTGCGCCACTAGAATTACCATACAAAATTGACCCTCTTGACAAAGCGTCTAAATTGTTGATTTCTGTAGCGTTTGCAGTAACACCGTCCAATATATTTAACTCAGCAGCAGTAGATGTAACACCGTCTAGTATGTTCAGTTC
>CEQN01185139.1_pt1 | contig 11528 bp, 11 predicted proteins | sample 427011 | NCBI WGS metagenome assembly CEQN01 (sample SAMEA2621277, study PRJEB7988) | marine metagenome | biome: marine biome (ENVO:00000447); feature: deep chlorophyll maximum layer (ENVO:xxxxxxxx); material: "saline water (ENVO:00002010), including plankton (ENVO:xxxxxxxx)" | depth 120 m
ATTGTTTAATGGTATATGGAAAATTAAATCTTATTGGACTATTAGCTATCTATATGCTAAATTTTGCAGATTTATTTTTGAATTCTCTAACCGAGGAACTCCGTGGATTACCAAAGATGCGATATCTTTTTTAGAAAAACACCTCGAATCAGATTTTACAGGCCTTGAATGGGGTTCGGGTCGTTCTACAGTCTGGTTTTCGAAAAAAATTAAGTTTTTATATAGTGTTGAACATAATGAAGAATGGTATCTAATTGTGCGCGACGACCTACTTAATCAAAATATTGATAATGTCTCTTTAGTGTTGGCTAATTATCAAGAAAATAAAGGTGATATTTATGTTAATGCCTTTGATTTAGGCGAAGAAATGTTAGATTTTATTCTTGTCGACGGTAAGATTAGAGATAAATGTTCCCAGAGAGCGTTAAAATTGTTGAAATCAGGCGGGTTTCTGGTTGTTGACAATGTTAATCGCTATATTCCTAACCAATCAAAATCTCCAGATTCTTTAAGAGACCTTAATCAATGTGCGACTCCATATTGGGAAGAATTTTATAATATCACTATAAATTGGAATAAAGTATGGACCTCTGATGGAATAACAGACACTGCGATATACATAAAACCTTAATTATTGATGTATTAATTAGATCTTTTTTTCTTAATAAATCGATATCCGAAAAATGTTCCTAATCCTAATATGATGAGTATTGGCATAAATACAATGATTCCTATTAGAAAGTCAGCCATGCTTTTGGTGAAAGACACAAAATTTCTTAAAGAATCATCAAATGAATCATTTATGTTCCAGTCATCTCCCCCAGAGATAGGCATTTCTTCAATCATGTAAATATTCAATTGAGAATTGTCTGTAGTGGTAGTCAAATATTTAATTCTACCTTGCAGGCTATCTATTTCTCCTCTTATTCTCATGATTTCTGTTTCTACTTGAACTATTTCTTCAACTTTTTTGGCATCTGCAAGTAAAGATAAGAATCGTTTTTCTGTTTCCAACATGACAGTTAATCGAGATTCTATGTCGATGTATTCTTCTGTCACATCATTTGTATATATGTTTTCATTACTGACCAATGAAGATATTTGTTTTATATCGTCTAAAACTCCTTCAAATGTTGAACTAGGAATTAGGATATTAATATTTACATATGGCTGATTTGAATAGCCAGAGTTTGAACTTGTTATCCTACCAGAATTTTTGGAAACAATATTTTTTACTTTTAAAATCGCCATATCTAGATCTAGGACTTCTAGCGATAAGGAACCATTTACTTGTATCTTAGGTTGGATGCTAGAATTTGAATTTTCGGCCGGAGGAGAACCTAAAGCACTTTTTGAGACCATAGAGGTAGGAGCATCATACATTCCTTCTGATACAACCATATCGTTGACAGACATCTCTATTGCCGAATCATTTGTAGAACCTGAACAGCTTATTAGTGTGAAATATATCAATATTATTATCAAAATATTTTGAATGATATTCCTAATGCTAATCGACATGAAATCCATATAATCCACTTATAAATTACAAATTTTAGTTTAATGCTTCAAGGTCAGATTTCCACTGACTAGGGCTACCTTCCCCATAACTATATTTTTTTATGAAGATATCATTCTTGTCTAAAATAACTTTTGTTGAATGTCTCTTTATTTTATAGAGGTCCAGTAAATCGGGTTCAGCAATACCCGATTCCCAATTTTGAATATTATCAGGAATCATTTCCTGGATATCTTCTAGAGTATCTAATTTGCTAAAACTCATCACCTTTATATTAGCTACTGATCCTATATTTGGTGTTTCTTTTGCTAGTTTCCGTAACTCGGAACGACATGTCGGTCAACCAGAAGATACGAACAGCAATAAAGAAGGTTTGGTTAAAGCATCTGTATTATTTAATGATACCTTAGCACTTTTAGAATCAGGTGTTACTTCTAAGGCGTTTGTAGCTAATGGCTCTATTTTTGGTGATTCTAAATTATTAGAACAAGCGGTGTAAGAAATAGTTGCTAACATTATAATAGATATAACTAAGTAGTTTGTTAAATGTTTCATACTTTCAATTTTATCAAATAAATCGTGGTTAGGTTAATTTATGTAGAGATATCTATATATTTCAGATAACATATTCGGATAACCTAATAAAGGATTATATTTTGGAAAAAAGACGGTTAGGGAAAACGGATCATTATAGTACAGTCATCTCACTTGGAGCTTATGTTTTAAAGTATTTATCTCAAGATGATGCAGATGACGCCATACAAGTATGTTTAGATTACGGAATTAATCATATCGATGTTGCTCCTAAGTATGGAGAAGCTATGGAAAGATTGGCCCCTTGGATGCCTAAAATTAAAGAAGATATTTTTTTAGGGACCAAAACTCGTATGAGATCACGAGACGAAGCTTTAAAGGATATTGAGAGTATTATGAATAGATTAGGAGTAGATTCCTTTGATTTATTGCAATTACACTCAGTAATAGACTTGCCGTCTTTGGACGAAGTTTCATCTAAAGACGGAGCTCTTAAAGCTTTGATTGAAATGAAAGACCAAGGAGTTGTTAAATACTTAGGTATAACGGGCCATGGCCCTGAAGTTGCAAATACTCATATTGAAGCTTTAAATAGATTTGATTTTGATACGGTAATGATTCCTGTGAATTTGAGAATGTACTCGGATGAAGAATATAAATTTAATATGGAGAATTTACTGTCTTTATGTGAAGAGAAAGATGTAGGAGTTCAAGCTATAAAAATGTTAGCTAGAGGTGGGTGGGGTAATAGTACTCCTGATTGTACTACTTGGTATGATCCTTATAGAGAACAAGACGAAATTGATAAGGCAATATGGTGGCAATTATCACAAAGAATAGATACAGCCTTAACTTGCGGGGAGCCATTATTATTAGATAAAGTACTTTCTGCTGGATCTAGATTTAAAACGATTTCACAAGAAGAACAAAATACGATAATAAATTCCTCTGCAACTAGTAGCCCGGAACCTTTACTGGGAATTGCATAAATAATTTTGGGTAACTACACATGTTAACTACTGAAATGCAGAAATTAATAGGTCTTTATAATATTGGACTTGTTTCTACAATAAATGATGATTTTACCCCCGCTGTTTCACCAAAGGGGACTTTTGTTGTAGTTGACGATAAAAAGATTGCATTCGGAAATATACGATCTCCTCAAACTTTATATAACATTTCGGTACGCCCTAAAGTTGAAGTTTGTTTTGTGGATGTACTATTGAGAAAAGTTCTCCGTATATCAGGCTCTGCAGTTACTACAGAGAATTCAAAAACAGATCCTCTTGTGGTTGATATATTTACAAAAATCTATCCGGATTATATGGGTGTAATTACTGATATTGTTTTAATAAAGATTAATAATGCAGAAATCATATATTCTCCGGCTTATGATATAGGTTTCTCTGAAAATGATTTACATGACCTGAATCTTAAAAAACTTAATAGATTGTAATTGTGACTTTAATGGTTAACATAGTATTTTGGGTAAGAGGTTAATGTGAATTGGTTTTTAGTCACATTAATTAGCGCTTCTATACTTGGGGCGATAAGCATTATAGATAAGAAGTGCCACCAATATTGTAAGAATGCTGGAACTTACATATTGTTCTGTGGATCGCAGCAAGTATTATTTGGTATTTTATCTATGTCCATTGCAGGATTTTCAAATAAAAGACCAGAAATATATTATTTATCAGTATTTGATAATGTTTTGTTGTCTTTTAATATGCCCGTAACTCCTTTAATATTTGCGATACTTTCTGGAATTGTTATGGGTAGTGCTGTATTGCTACTTCAAAATATTCTTTTTACTCATGAAGTTACTAGGACATTACCTATAGCTCAGTCTTATCCTATTTTCTCATCAATATTGGCTGTCGTATTTTTAAATGAAATAATGACTTCTACGCAATGGCTATGCGTATTACTTACTGTTACAGGCTGCATGGCAGTTAATGTTAGGTTTGATAAAATTAGCGAATTTTCCCCTACGATTCTTTTTAAAGATAAAGTTTTTTATATTTTAATGATTTCTTCATTTTTGTTTGGTTTGGCATTTCTTTTTGGTAAATTATCTTTCTCTTACGTAGGATTATCGGTATTGTTTGTACATGGAGTAAGAGCTTTTTTTGGAGGAGGAATATTAGTGCTTGGGACCATTGGTAATTCTCATGCTAAGTCTGAGTTATTTACTCTTATTAAGCACCCAATGACTAATAATCTTATATTCTTAAGTTCATTAAATAATTTTGTTATTGCTCAGATTGGATTTTTCTTGATGACATTAGGTATTTCTTTAGGTCCCGTATCCTTAGTGGGGGCTTTATCATCAACTCGAATACTTTTTACAGTAATTTTTACTATTATCCTGTCATTCGTAGTAAAAGGATTTATTGACGAAAGAAATACTAAATCAGACATATTTGTGAAGATTGTATCAGCTTTAATGATAATGGGCGGGGTATCAGGGATTTCTATTTTTTAAGCGACATTTTTTTGGGGAGGAGACTTGATTGATTGGATTGATATAACTTGAATTGGGTTTTTATAACACTAATTAGTGCAGTAATTCTCGGGTCACTTAATCTTATTGACAAGAAGTGTCATCAGTACTGTAAATACCCTGGTACATATATGATGTTGTGCGGATTCACCCATGCATCATTTGGGATTGTTTGCATGGCTATTATTGGGTTTTCAAATTCGATTCCAGAAATATATTATGTATCAATTTTTGACAATATACTCATATCTCTCAATTTGCCAACGAAACCATTACTTTATGCGCTTCTTTCAGGAGGAACATTAGGTTTCGCTGTGTATTTAACGCAGAAAATTCTTTTTAGTGGAGAAGTTTCTAGGACAATGCCTATTGCGCAAGCATATCCGATTTTCTCTTCATTATTAGCTGCGATGTTTTTGAATGAAATTATGTCTTCATTGCAATGGATATGTATTCTTGTCACTGTTTTGGGATGTATTTTGTTAACTATAAAATTAGATAAAATTACTTCATTTTCTCCAGGAGTTATTTTTAAAGAAAAATCTTTTTATATATTAATCTTCTCTTCATTACTTTTTGCAATATCATTTATTTTTGGGAAATTAGCTTTTTCATATGAGGGATTGTCTGCGCTTTATATTCATGGAGTGCGTGCTACTTGCGGAGGGGTAATTTTGTTTTTAGGATCAATCAGAAGTTCTCCTGCAAGATTTGAATTATTTAGCTTTATCAGACAAGGAAAACCTAAATCCTTTTTCTTCTTAAATGGACTTAACAACATTGTTATCGCACAAGTCGGGTTTGCCTTAATGATATGGGGACTTGAATTAGGACCAGTTTCCCTTGTGACTGCCTTATCATCAACTAGAACATTGTTTACGGTAATATTTAGTATAGTATTAGGATTTGTATGGAAGGGAGCTCTTGGAGAAATAAATACGAATCGAGATATGTCTCTTAAGGTAGCCTCTACATTGCTGATAGTTGCTGGTGTTTCAGGGATATCTATTTTTTAATCGGATATTTTTTATGGAGAAAACTTGAGTAGTTGGATTTTTTTAATTTTATGTGGTTCAGCTGTACTAGCGATACTGAGCGTCATTGACAAGAAAGCTCACGGATATGGACGCACTTACTTGTCATATCTATTGTTAATAGGTATTTCTGCAACTTTAGCAGGATGCGTTATTTTGTTTATTGTAGATATACCTAATGAAATAAAATTAGACTTATTAACTACTACAATATTTTTATCTTCACACACAATATCTATTGGGATATCTTCTTCTCTTTTGTTTGCTATATTATCGGGTGCATTTATGACATATGCTGCATTTTTAGTTCAGAAAATTCTTTTTAGTGAAGATGTTTCTACAACTGTGCCAATAACGCAGTCAGCTCCTATTTTTGCAGCTATTTTAGCTATTCTGATTCTCGGTGAAGAATTATCTTTTTTACAATGGATTAGTATTGTGATAACTGTTTTTGGGTGTGCTTTACTGTCCGTTAATAATGATCTTATTCAAGAATTTTCTTTAGGTCAGGTTATACGAGAAAAGAACTTTTATATTTTGATGTTTGCATCGTTTTTATTTGGTGCATCATTTATTGTAGGTAAGATGGCTCTCGATAATTTGCCAGTGTTATTTGTTCATGGGGTACGATCTTTAGTTGCAGGTCTTATGTTTCTAGCACTTACTATTTTTAAATCTTCTCCCAGATCAGATTTTGTTACTTATATAAGAACTCGTAAATCTCTTTTACTATTAGTTTCTTTCAATGAAATACTTGCTAATATTGGATTCTTATTGACGTTATGGGCACTTTACTTAGGTCCAGCATCACTTGTGACGGCATTGTCTTCAACCAGAGCACTATTTATAGTTTTATATAGCATTGGAGTATCTTATATTTGGAAAGGAGCCCTAGGGGAAACTAATACATCCCAAACAGTTGTTCTTAAGGTTTCATCAGTACTAGTAATAGTAATAGGTGTTGCCGGAATCTCTCTTTTTTAATTTAGAGATATAGAGCTTATTCGTATATAAATTCTTCACCGTTAAGGTCAATTGCAGGAATAACATCTTTTTCATACCAATAATTTTGATTATGCACCCACTCTGGCTTGTCTCCGCTTTTTGGCATTAAGTCTATTGCTCTTGCAATATATCCTGGATTGAAACTCTCTTCAGAAATCCATGGTAATAGTTTCATGTTTTGATCTTCTTTTCTTAAAGCGACAGACACTTTTTGCGCGCCTATATCATCCATATGAGTTTGGAGTCTAGAGACAAATTGAGCAAGTAATTCCGCTCTTAAGGTCCAGGCTCCTCGGAAATAGCCAAAAACCCATAACAGATTTGGGACATCAGTGAACATCATGCCTCTGTAAGTTATTGAGTTTGCAAGATTTAGGTTTTTCCCGTCTATTGTAAATTCAATATCCCCTAATATGCTCATATTGAATCCGGTAGCAGTTAAAATGATGTCGGCATCAATCTCTATGCCAGATTTCAACAAGATACCATTTTCAGTGAACTTTTCTATCTCATCTGTCACAACAGATGCGTCTCCTGCTGCGATACTTCTAAATAAGTCACCATCTGGAATTAAAGCAAGCCTTTGCTGCCATGGTCTATAACTAGGAGTGAAATGCTTTTCTATATCAAAATCAGGTCCAAGTATTTCTCGGGCACCATTTAGTAGTTCTTCTTTAACGATATCTGGTTCATCAATGCATCTTCTGATAAATACTTCTTGATCTATTAATATTTGTTGTCGAACTAATCCGTATATCCACTCTTCATCATTACTGAATTTTCTTAATCTATCTGCAAGTTCAACTCTATTCATTTGAGTTCTAAAGTATGTTGGGGATCTTTGTAACATTGTCACATGAGCAGCTTTTGAAGCCATTGCCGGAACAACCGTTGCTGTTGTCGCACCTGATCCTATAACAATTACTTTTTTATCTGTGTAATCTAAATCTTCTGGCCATTCTTCAGTATGGACTACTTCACCTTTGTATTTGTCCATTCCTTCCCATTTAGGGGTGTATCCTTCATTGTGACGGTAATATCCTTGGCACATCATGAGGAAATTACATAAAAAATATTTGACCTCATTTGTATCAGATTGTTCAACTTTTACGAGCCATTGATTTTTTTCACTATCCCATTCTGCTTCAGTTATTTTGTGATGGTATCTGATGTGATTGTCTATTCCATTTTCCTTGATTGTTTCGCCAACATATTTCAGTATTTCTTCAGCAGTTGCAATAGGGGCACTTGTCCAAGGTTTAAATTTAAATCCAAAGGTATATAAGTCACTATCTGATCTGATTCCAGGGTATTTGTGAGACCACCATGTGCCTCCAAAATTATCGAGAGCTTCTAATATCACATAATTTGAGTCAGGTCGTTCATGATTAAGGTAATAAGCTGTAGTTATTCCAGCTATTCCAGCGCCTACAATTATTGTATCGAATTGCTCAACTTTAACTTCAGAACTTATCATTATTAATTAGTGCTCACTATTTGTGAATTTTAGTTTATATACTATGCATTAGATAGTCGAAATGATACAGTCTAAGGGTATTTAATTCAAGATTCTTTTATCATCTTGGACCCCATTAATATTCCCCATATTATTAACGAAATAAGAGATATAGAAAGTAGGCTAGAAAATAACATTTGATTAATCGAAAAAAATACTTGAATGTAATGAATTATAGTTGCGAGAATTGAATATATCCCAGATAAGATTGAGAACCAGTATTCGTATCTACTCATATTCAAAATTAATGCAGATGTAATAGTGACTAAGGTAAACCCTGCCCATACTATGGCACCTGAAAATAACGAAATAGGAGTCGATATTTCTGAAACTATTTCCTCGTAACCTATACTGCTCACATGAATAATGTTTTCTTTACCAGTTAATACAGATGCTTCTAAGCACCAGTGTATAAATATTCCCAGGAAACCCCAAGATATTAAAATCACACCTGATGTTATTAAAGGATTTTCATTACAGGATTTGTTTATAAAATTATGATAAAAACGTAAACCTAATGCTATGAAAGGTGCGCCTATAAGAATTCCAAACATTGGGATTATTCTGATGTTATCTTCAAGCATAGAAGTTAGTGGCATGGCTGCTATACCAGATCCAAAGAGGATCATTGAAAAAATCATAATGTATCCCCCAAATTTCTGTGATGGGATATTTTTAATTTTCTGATTCATTATTTGGATTGCTTACTAATCTGAGTACTGCATATCCAGCTACTCCAGACAATATTGAACCACTTATGACTCCTAGCCTTACGACTGCTTGAAGACTCTCGTCAGTGAAAGATAAACCGCCTATAAAAAGACTCATTGTGAATCCTATACCAGTCATTAATGACAAACCATAATATTGTTTCCAGTTTATAGTATCTGGTAAGGAGCATAATTTCAGTATGCTTCCAATAAAAGTGAACCCCATTACTCCTATTTGTTTACCAAAAAATAGTCCTAAAGCTATTCCTAGAGTTAGGGGGTCAGTTATTAGTTCAAAAGATAATCCTTCGAATGATACTCCTGCATTAGCCAACGCGAATATTGGTAATATCATAAATGCTACCCAAGAATGAAGTTTATGCTCTAAATTGTGTAGAGGAGTATGTTCAGTCAAGGCATCTTTTTCATTTTTGGTCGTTACTTTATATGGTATGAATAATGCAAGTATTACTCCAGCTAAAGTTGCGTGGATACCAGATTTTAATACGAATACCCACAAAATAAATCCAATAATTATATAAGGAGATAAATTAGGGACATTGCGACGATTTAGAATTAATAGCAATACGACTGATATAGAAGCAATGACTATTGGAATTAAACTTAACTCATCAGTATAAAAGAAAGCTATTATGACTATTGCAGCCAAGTCATCTATTATGGCTATCGCAACTAATGTTAATTTAAGTATTCCAGGGATACGGTTTCCAAGTAATATTATCACCCCTAATGCAAATGCTATATCTGTTGCGGTTGGGATAGCCCATCCCTTCATATTTGTTTCATTGCCCCAATTTAAAGATGAATATATTAATGCAGGGACTACTATTCCACCTATAGCAGCTATTATGGGAAGGCTTATTTTTGATCTAGACGATAATTGGCCTACTAGCATTTCTCTTTTTATTTCAAGAGTAACAAGAAGAAAAAAGATTGCCATTAATCCATCATTAATCCAATGGTGTACATCTTTGTCTATATAAAAATCCCCTAACTTGAAAAGTATTTGGGTGGATAGCAAATCATGATAATGAGAATTTAGAGCAGAGTTGGCGATAATGGTTGCTACTATGGCAGCGACAACTAATAAGATTCCACCTGCAGATTCCATTAGAAAAAATCTTTTCAAAATTTTCATGTCATGCCTAACTTAAGCTGTTTTTGTTGATTTTCTAATATAAAATCGGGCTATTGCGAGTATAGCTATGGCTATTAATGTCATATATGCCTTACCTACAATTTGGCCTTCAATATATTGTAGAGACCCAAATGCGACAGATAGGAATATTATAGAATCTAATACTAGTCCGACTGTATTGCTTGCCAATACCGCAGCTAACCAATTCTTTTTGCTGATTGGTGAATACACTAACCAGTCAGCAGTTTCAGAAAGTAAGAATGCTAAACCGGAACCTAAAGCTATTCTTTGAGCGTCTGATTCTAAAATTCCCGATAGGAGAGCCCCAACTATAATAGCTGATATGATCCAAAATCTATTACCTTTGACGTGTAATAGGTCTCGTAGCGTGAATGCGATTCCAGCAAAATATACTCCAGCAGGGGCGGACAGACCAAATCCAATAGATGGATATCCAAATTCAGTGATTGACCAATTGGCAGCATACACTGTTCCCACAAAAGATAACCATAATATTATTGCTATTTGATTGTTTAATATAAAATTTTTCATGGGGGTATTATAACTGTATATTATCAATGCGACCACATTTTTGGACATCAATTTATTAAAAGGAGTAATATCTTTATAAATGATTAAAGTTAATGTTTTAACTGAATATAAGAGTCCTAATTCGGCAGCATTTAATCTTCCGTTGATTTCATATAAACGTGACCTGAAAGATATTCGAATCAATATGAAAATATTTTATAAGATCCGGAATGATATTTTTGATTGTGATGTGTTATTCATTAATAGTAAGTTTTTCAGAAAAGATTGGGGTGCTAAGGGAGATAAAGTTTTTTCATTTTTGAAACAAGCAAAATCTAATGGAAATAATGTTATTTGGTTTGATGTGACAGATAGTACTGGGACATGTCAGTTTCAAGTATTACCTTATGTTGATAGATACTATAAGAGCCAATTGTTAAAAGATCGTGATTTGTATAGTCAAAAAATGTATGGAAGTCGTATATACACAGATTATTACCATAAAGAGAATTCTGTTGTAGATACCGACCCTTTATATTCTGAAACTATTGATCAACCAGAATATTTTGATAAATTAAAGGTTTCGTGGAATTCAGGATTAGGTCATTATTCACAATCATTAGTAGGTGATATTCGTAAGAAGGCATACAGGAATTCAGGCAAGTTTCTATCTGCTAAAATTCCACATTCTTGGTGCTATCCAGATAGTAATAGGCAAATAAACTTATCTGCACGATTTGGTATTAGTTATAAAAGGCAGACTGTAAGGTATCAGCGAGAACAGATTAAAGAAATGATTCCTGAGCTTTTAAATTTACCTAAATTAACACGTAAGAAATACTTTTCTGAACTATCAAATAGTAAAGTTATGATTGCTCCATTTGGGTTTGGAGAAATAACTCTTCGTGAATTTGAAGGTTTTATATCAGGATGTTTAATATTGAAACCAAATATGCAACATATAGACACTTGGCCAAATTTTTATGTTTCAAATAGCACCATTGTTGAACATGA
>CEQN01122753.1_pt1 | contig 11503 bp, 10 predicted proteins | sample 427011 | NCBI WGS metagenome assembly CEQN01 (sample SAMEA2621277, study PRJEB7988) | marine metagenome | biome: marine biome (ENVO:00000447); feature: deep chlorophyll maximum layer (ENVO:xxxxxxxx); material: "saline water (ENVO:00002010), including plankton (ENVO:xxxxxxxx)" | depth 120 m
AGAACTTATTACTTCTCCTAAGCTTACTGCATGAAACCATATTGGATTTTTCTTATATTCACCTTTTAATAGGCCTAGCCTTTGAGAGAAGTTAAGAAAATAATCTTTATCTTTGAGGTTCTTAAAAAATAGCCTCATTACCATAATTGGTAGCAAGATAAATATAATACAGTTGTATAAAAATAATCTCATTAATAATTTATAGCCTTAATAATGTAATAATACATCTTTATAGTATATGAATAATGCATTATTAATAATTCTAATTGCTCTATGGAAGACTCTAATACTTCTTCCAAGAACATTTCAAATAGTTATTTCAGACTTTATTGGATCTTTAATTTATTTAATTCCTTTAAAACGAAACAAATATAGCAAGGCAAATATTGAACTTTGTTTTCCAGATAAAAGTGAAGCAGAGCGAAAAAGAATCTATAAAAAAAACATATTATTATCAGGACATATCCTATCCGATACTGGAATAGCATGGTTTTGGAGCAATAAAAGAATAAAAAAAAATATAAAGTATGAAATAAATGGGTTGAATAAACTATTAGCGGAACAAAGCTCAAATAGAGGCGTTCTGCTTTTTTTTAAGCATTCTATGCATTTAGAAATAGATGCGAGAATACTTGGTATGCATGCTGAAATATATGGTGTCGAGCGAAAACACAACTCTAGATATTTTCAATCAATTCAAAAAAGAGGAAGGCTCAAAAGCATGATCGATGTCGTCGACCGAAATAGTACCTTAAGGTTTATAAAATGGCTTAAAAATGGAAAAACAGTCCTATATGCACCAGATCAAGATTATGGTATGAATAAATCAAAAGTAATAAAATTTTTTGGTCATCCTGCTGCTACTGTAGCTGCAACATATAAAATTATTCAAAAAACAAAGTGTAAAACTTTTTTCCTAAATAGTTACATAAAAAATAAAAAGTTATTCCTTGATATTGAAGAATTGAATTCTAATAATTCTGAAGAAATAAGTTACTTAAATGACTTAAATAAATTTATTGAGAATAAAATTAAATTAAATCCTCAAGAATACCTTTGGCAACATAGAAGGTTTAAGTCAACTCTCAGGAAAATATATAAATGAGTCATAATAAGTTTGATAATGTAAAAGGCTTCATGCCTAAGCACGAGGGTGATGCTTTATTGAGATGGGCTAAAAAATTTTCAAAAATTGGTTCAATTATAGAAATAGGAACATATTGTGGAAAATCAGCCTTATATTTGTCACTAGGTGCGTTAGAAAATAATGAGCTAGTTTATTCAATAGATCATCATTTAGGTTCAGAGGAACACCAACTTAATGAGGAGTATTTTGATAAAGAAACATATGATTTTAAAAAAAATAGAGTAGATACCTTTCCATTATTAATAAAGAATATTAATAATTTTCAAGCAAATAACATAGTTCCAATTATTTCTTATTCATCAATAGTTGCTTCAAAATGGTCATCTAAATTAGGTATGGTTTTTATAGATGGTGGGCATTCAATTGATGCCGCAATGTCAGATTATGTTGCTTGGAAATCTAAGATTCTATTTAATGGGGCTTTAGTTATTCATGATATATTTGAAAATCCGAAAGATGGAGGCCAAGCACCTTACGAAGTATATAAAAAAGCTCTTGAAGATGGTTTTAAGTTATATGAAAGAGAAGATACTATTGTTTGTTTAATAAAGGGTTGATTGATCGGCGATAAACAAATCCGATGCTTTAGAAAAATTAAATAATGAATCTGCTGCAATAATTAATGCCGAAGATGTCCAACTTGGTCTTTCGATTGGCCAAAAAATATTTTCTTCATATTGCCATCCCATGTATGGAATTCCAGCCTCATCTGAAATATTAATTACATCAATAAGAAGTCTTTCAGCATCTTCTATTCTTCCAACAATAATTAGAGCAATTATAAATTCGCATGTTTCCGCAACTGTAATCCAAGGTTCTTCAATAACACATTTAACTCCGAGACCTTCTTTATAAAATTTATCAAATACATTTTTAATATAAAAAGATTTTTCGTTATTATTTAAACAACCTGAAATTATTGGATAATACCAGTCCATTGAGAACCTTTTTCTATCTTTTAGCAGATCAAATTTATTTTTTGGGTTTTTTATAGCATATGCCAAGCCTTCATATGATTTAATCCATCCCTCAATGACATCATAATCTCCAAGTATCTTAGCTATAGCAATTCCACATTCAATACTTTTCAAAATAGATGACGAACCAGTTAATAAATAATCTTTTTCGATTGCTCCATTAGAGTCTATTGACCATGGAATAGTTCCATTTGAGGTTTGGAGATTAATTGAAAAATTAATAGCTGATTTAATTGTTGGCCAAAGCTCCTCAAGAAACTTTTTACTTAAAAAACTTTTATAAAAGTGAAGTGCAGCTACAGATATATATGGTCCAAAATGTGTTGGTTTATTTTTTTGAGTAGGCGTGCCATCATTATATTTAGCATACCAACTTCCATCTGAATTTTGATTATCTATTAACCATTGAAAGGCAAGTTTGGATGAATTCATTTCTTTTATAAAGTTTAGACCCATTATTGATTCAATATGATCCCACGGATCATGAAATTTATTATCATCAGATGGAATTGCTCCTGACTTCAATTGAATTGATTTAATATATTTCCCAATATTATTAAGAAGTTTATTATTAAGATCGTCTTTGGTGGTGAATCTTATTATAGGTTTGTACATTATTATCTATAGCTTTTCAAAATACATTGAAAAACTTTTTCCCATTAATGGATTCAAAGCTCTATCTAATAGATTAAGAAAAAATGGTTTTTTTAAAATATGTCTCTCAAGCATTTTCTTGTAAAGATTAACTAAAAAATTTGAATCTTGAGATTTCCAAAATAAACATCTAAGCCACCAATATGGTGCATGAATAGAATGAAACTTATCAGAAGATAGGAATTTAAATCCTGATTCTTTAATTTCTGTAACCAAGTCTGATTGATTGAATACTCTTAAATGGCCGCCCGGTTGATTTTGATATTCTTTTGAAAGTGACCAACAAACTTTTTCAGGCCATGTAGCTGGAACGCTTGCATAAAATTTACCGCCTGGTTTTAAGACTCTATGAATCTCTAAGACTGCATCGTTATATTCATGAAGGTGTTCAAGAACCTCTGAACAAATTATAAGATCTAAACTATCGTCCGGAAAAGGCAAAGAATAAGCAGATCCTTTAATAAATTCAGCGCCAGCATCTGAAATAGACTCAAAATATTCATATCCTTCTTCGGCCTTAATCAAAGATGCATTATCCATATCTAAACCAATACATTTCATTTGAGGATAATCCTGCATTATGCCGAATATATGCCTGCCCTCTCCACAGCCAACATCAAGCATAACTCCATTATTATTGAGTTCGTATTTATTTAAATTAAATGTCAGCATTATTAAACCTTTTTATTTGTTTTTGAATAATGTTCTCATATTCTTTTGTAATTTTAGCCCAATTAAAATTTTCTATGACATGCCGTCTTCCCTTTACTGCAACTTCTTTATATTTGTCATAATTTAACAAAACTTTTTGAACAGAATTAGCAATCATCTGCTCATTTTTAGGATCAACTAAAATAGCAAATTCTTTAGTCAATTCTGGAATTGATGAAACGTTAGTTGCAATTAGAGGAACCTCACAACTCATTGCTTCTATAACAGGATAACCAAAACCTTCATACAAAGAGCTTACTATTGCAACAGAACTTCTTGAATATAAATCAGTTATTCCAGCTTTTGTGAGATTCGATTTAAAAAATACTCTTTCTTCAATTTTAAGTTTTTCAATAAGTCTTTGTGTATGGCCATTTTTTTTTATTTTTCCAATCACAATTAAGTGAATTTCTGGAAATTCATCTTTTAACTTTTTAATTGCTTTTAGGGAATAATCTAGTCCTTTAAGTGGAACATCGGCACTAGCAGTAGTAATTAATCTGAATGGATTTCTTTTAGCATCCTCAATAGGCTTAAATTCAAAAGAATCTAATCCATTATTAATTACCGTAATGTTTTCATCTTTACATTTAAAATCTTTAATTATTCCCTTTTTTGAGCTTTGAGAGGGAGTAATAATGCTATGAATTCTAGGGGCTACTTTTTTTTGCATCTTTAAAAAAGAATACCATCTGTATCTTGATATCTTATATTTTATTTTCTTAGATACTTCTAACTCATACCTAAAGTCATAGGTTATTGGATGATGGATTATCTCTATAAACGGAAGTCTCTTCTGAATCTCAATCATTCCATAGCTTATAGATTGATTATCAATAATTACATCATAATTGTTATTTTTTTTGATAAATGTATTTGCTCTATCACCAAAAGTCTTCATTTCAGGAAAGCCTCCAAATAATACTGAAATGAATTCATAATAATCATTAATATTCTTTTTCTTTTTTTCCAAAAATTTTTTTACTCTATCTTTAAATGAGAAGGTTTCAAATAAATTTAATCCTGGCAATTTTATTAAATGAACATCTTTATACAATTCTGGATATGGTGGACCGGAAATCACATCAACTTTATGTCCCATAAGAGACAAAGCCATAGAAATATCTTTTACATACACTCCTTGGCCTCCGCCATATTTAGCACTTCTATAACTAAGGATTGCTATATTTAATTTTTGCAAAAGTAATTATTTTGTATAGGTTAACCAGTTATCATAAGCAACATTATTCCCAGAGATTATTTCTTGGAATTTTTCTTGAAGTTTTTTCGTAATTTCGCCTCTTGTACCTTTATTTATTGGTTCTCCATTAACTTTAGTTACTGGGGTTATTTCAACAGCTGTTCCTGTAAAAAATGCTTCATCAGCATCTAATAAATCTTCAAATTTTATATTTTTTTCAATTACTTCCATATCAAGATCTTTTGCAATTTGGATAACTGATTGACGAGTTATTCCATTTAAACAATGATCTGTTGTTGGTGTTAAAACTATATTATTTTTAACCATAAAAATATTTTCTCCACTACCTTCAGAAATAAAGCCATTTTTATCCATCATAATTGCTTCATCTGCTCCACGATCTATGGCTTCATGAAGTGCCATTGTATTGCTGAAGTACGTGCCAATAATTTTGTTTCCTGAATGAAGAGGATTTTCATATTGCATATGATTGGATTTTATTACCGAAATACCATTCTTCTTGGATATAGGATCCATATATGATGGCCACTCCCATGCAGCAATAGCAACATTTACACTCAGATCTTTTGCTCTTAAGCCCAGGCCTTCATTACCCAAATAAACAATTGGACGGATATAACCCTCATCAAGATCATTTTTGTTCAAAATTTCACACTGAGCTATATTAATTTCGTCTTCTGTAAAAGGAATCTTAATATTTATCTTATTTGCAGCGTTAAAAAGTCTAATAGTATGCTCTTTAAGCCTGAATATAGCCGGTCCGTCTGAAGTTTTATATGCCCTCACTCCTTCAAATACGCCTGTTCCGTAATGAAGCGTATGAGAGAGTATATGAACATTTGTATCATCCCAATTAGAGAATGATCCATTTTTCCATATTAATTTTTTTTCAGTATCTACAAACATATTTCAAGATATAATTAAGAATACGTATTATTGCAAAATCATTGAAATAACAAAAGAAAAACATGGAAATAGCTAAATCAATCTTTAGGGAATATGACATAAGAGGTATTTATCCCGAAGAAATAAATGAGGATGTAATCGAACAAATAGCTAAAGCAATATCAATAAAATGTTTAAAAAATAATGTGTCAGAAATATGTATTGGAAGAGATGGGAGGCTTTCTGGCGAAAATTTACTTAATTCTTTATCTGACTCATTATCAAAATGTGGAATAAATGTAGTAAATATTGGTCTAGTAAGTACTCCTCTACTTTATTTTGCAGCTAAGAAAAATAAATACAAAAGCGGGGTTATGATTACAGGTAGTCATAACCCAAAAAATTATAATGGTGTAAAACTAATAATAAATGATAGTCCTGTTTCTGGTAACGAAATTTTTAAACTAATTGATGAAGATAAGCCCTGTGTCAAACAAACTGGAAAGATAATTTATAAAGATATTAAAAAAGAATACATACAAGAGGTTAGAGAAAACATTAATATAAATAATAAAATTAAGATCGTTATTGATTGTGGAAATGGAGCAGCTGGTTGCATTGCTCCTGATTTATTTAAAACTATTGGATGTGAGGTTATTGAACTTTTTAGTGAAATAGATGGAAACTTTCCTAATCATCATCCAGATCCTGGCAAAATAGAAAATCTCAATGACTTGATATCTAAAGTTAAAGAATCAAATGCAGATCTTGGAATAGCTTTTGATGGAGATGGTGATAGGGTTGGGCTGGTAACAGATAAAGGAAAGGTCATCTTCCCAGATAAGATCATGATGATCTTAAGTAGAGACATACTTTCTTCAAAAAAAGGTTCTATAATTTTTGATGTTAAATGTTCAAATACTTTGACAGATATAATCTCTAGTTATGGTGGAGAGCCAATAATGTCTCCCACAGGTCATTTCCATATAAAAAATGCTATAAAAAAATACAAACCTTTGCTTGCTGGAGAAATGAGTGGCCACATATTCTTCAACGATAAGTGGTATGGGTTTGATGATGGTCATTATTCTGGTGCAAGAATCATTGAAATTGTTTCAAAAGAAAATAGAAAAATATCGGAAATAGAAAATGAACTTCCTCTTCTTTATTCCACTCCAGAATTAAATATAGATGTAACTGATGAAACGAAATTCAAAATAATAGAAGACTTTTCAAGAGAGTGCTCCTTAAAAGGAGAAAAAATTACTATCGATGGATTGAGAATAAATTTTGAAAATGGATGGGGTTTGTTAAGAGCATCTAATACAACTCCAAAACTGGTTTTAAGATTTGAAGGAGATTCGTTAGATGATTTAAATCAAATAAAAAGTGATTTTCTAAATGAACTCTCTCGCATTTGTCCTAATATTGATATAAATTTAGTTTAAAGAATGAAAAAAGATAGAAAAAACATTATTTTGCAGTCTTTAGCTAGCATGTTAGAGGAAAGAAATCTAACAAAGATAACCACTGCTTTGCTTGCAGAAAAGTCTAATATTACTGAAGCAGCCTTATATCGACACTTCCCCAGCAAAAGAGCTATATATGCTGAGTTGTTCTCTTTTTGTGATGATGCTATTTTTAGTAAGTGCAACGAACTTAAAAAAAGTAAATTATCAGGAAGAGATAAAGCTAAAAATGCATATATGTTTTTTATGATATTTATTGAAAAGAATAAAGGATTTGCAAGATTACTCTCAAGAGAAGCTCTATCCAACAATGAACAAAATGTTTCTGATAATGTAAATCAGTTTTATGAAAGATTTGAATTAATGTTAAGACAAATGCTCAAAGAAGAAGCTACTAACCTTACAGCCCAACCAGGTATTTCAGCTCAACTTATTGTTACTTCTATAGAAGGTAATATAGGAAGATATATTAGATCGAAATTTAAGGTCTCACCCTCAACCTATATTGAAAATGTATGGGAGCTTCTTGCAAGAAGCATTTTTAATAACTAATTAGTATTTTCAATAAGAAATAACTCAAAATAAAAATTGTCATTTGATTTCAAATCAATTTCACCAGTAGATTTATCAACCCTTACAAATGAAATATTATCTGGGATTGGGTCTTTGGATATTTCTAAGCTATCTAATTTAAACTCCATGTAATTAAGCCATATTGGTAAAGCTATTGTTGAGCCATATTCATTTTCACCTAAGGATGTAAAATCATCTGTTCCAACCCAAACAGTGGTTACAAGATCTTCATGAAAGCCTGAAAACCATGTACTAACAGAGTCATTTGTTGTGCCGGTTTTGCCTCCAATATCATCTCTATTTAAATAAGCAGATTTTCGACCGGCTACGCCATTTTTCATAAAACCTTTTAAAACATCTTTCATTAAAAATGCAACTCTTTCATCAATCACTTTTTCTTTTTTATTAAAGGAATCTGTTAAATAATATGGTCTCTTAACATTCATTTCTAATGTATTTAACCATGGGAAAGCATTAATTTCTTTTTGAATATCATTATCATCATGTGAAAATATAATATTCCCATCTCTATCTTTAATACTATCTATATAATAAATATCTGGTATGTATCCATTAGTTGCGATTACGCTGTATGCTCTAGACATCTCAACAGGAGAAAAGTTTCCTGAACCCAGTGCTAAAGAAAGGTCACTTGGTAATCTAGATTTTTGAAATCCAAAATTTTCCAAAAAGTTGTGCGTCTTATCAATGCCTAACTCTCTTAATAGTTTTATAGAAACAATATTTACAGATTTAGTTAATGCTTCTCTGAGTGATATTGGCCCATAAAATTCCCCAGTATAATTTTGAGGTCTCCAAGCCCCTTCAAGATTTTCATCTTCAAAAACTAAAGGAGCATCATTTATTAATGTCGATAGATTGTAGCCATCATTTAGGGCTGCTGAATAAATAAATGGTTTAAAGCTTGAGCCTGATTGAGGATAAGAAAGCCTAACCCTGTCAAAGCTACTGTCATAGAAGTTCTTACCTCCTATATATGCAATCACTTCACCTGATCTTGGATTAATTGATATTAAGGAGCTCTCTGCGACAGGGATTTGATCTATTGTGAAAAAATTTTCATTATCTTTTAAATAAATAAAATCTCCAATATTTAACATATCATGAAAATTTTTAGGCTTTGGTCCATAGTCATTTATTGCAATTCTTTTTCTTGCCCATGAGTACTCATTTGTCCAACTAACTAAATTGATGTCAAAACTTTCATTAATCATGGCAATTTGATCACTGTCAACATTTATAACCAAGCCTTTAATATAGCCTTTGTAATATGAGTGATTCTCAAATATCTTTGATAATGTATTTGAAATATTATTTTCATATAAGTCATCATTGTCTGTATATTGTTCATCTCTTAAAAATTCTAGATTTAGATTCTGTAGAGACTCAATTTGTTCTTTATTAAATAAGTTTGCATAATTGGTTGGCTCTCTCCATCCATGGCGTTTGTCATAATTAAATAATTCTTCCATCATGCTTTCTTTTGCTATCTTTTGAGAATTCGAATCAATAGTGGTAATAACTGACCACCCTTCTTTATATGCCTCTAAGCCATATCTTTTTATTACCTCCTGTCTTGCAATTTCTGCTATGTGGTCTGCATCTAAGTCATATAAGTTTATATTCTTTGCTATATTTAGGTCTTGCATTATTGCCTCTTCATATTCATCTGAATCTATATAATCTAATAAAAGCATTCTTGATAAAATCCAGTTTCTCCTTTGAAGTGTTCTTCTTGGGTCTTTTACAGGATTTACTCTTGAGGGCAACTGTGCAAGAGATGCTATTGTTGCGGATTCACTAATAGTTAAATCCTCAAGTTCTTTGTCGAAATATGTATTTGCTGCAGCTTCAATCCCATATGATCTATTACCTAAGAATATCCTATTTACATATAATTCAAATATTTCTTCTTTAGTTAAATTGCCCTCTAATTCAAGAGCTAGATATATCTCTTTAATTTTTCTAATGTATGTTTGGTCTCTTGTTAATAAGTAACCTCTTACAACTTGCATTGTAATTGTTCCACCTCCACCCACACATCCATCAGAGCTAATGCATCTAATAAATGACCTTATTAATCCTTTATAACTTATTCCTTGGTGATTAAAAAAGTTAGCGTCTTCTGCAGCAAGAAAGGCATTTTTTATATTTATTGGAATATCATCATAATCGGTGGCCCTTCTTTTAATTTCACCAAATTCTCCAATCAATTTACCGTCTTTAGTAAAGATCTTCATAGGCATTTGAAGCTCAGATTCATCTACAAGATTAATTTTTGGTAAACTTGGTTTGACATAAAAATATGTTGCTATAATTACTAAAATTGTAACAATGCAAAGAGAAATGCTTAAATAAAAGGAAGCTTTAACTAATTTTTGCATAATATATTTTAAATCCTTAATTTAAGAGAATACATCATTTAGAATTTAAAAAGTGTATTTATTATCTAAGATGTTAAAATCGTCGCTTATTTAAATAACTATGAATATATTTATTGTAGGTCCAATGGGTTCCGGTAAATCCACCGTTGGCAAAATTATATCCAATGAACTGTTTCTTAATTTCTTTGATACAGATGAGGAAATAGAATCAAGAACTGGGGCATCTATCGACTGGATCTTTGATTTAGAGGGTGAAGAAGGATTTAGAAAAAGAGAAAGTGAAATTCTTAATGAAATGGCAGATAGAAACTCAATTGTTTTATCAACTGGAGGCGGAATAATACTATCTGAAAAAAATAGAGAGATATTATCTTCAAGGGGCACTGTATTTTATTTATCTACTCCTATTAGCGTCCAAGTTGAACGAACTGCTAAAGATAAAGATAGGCCATTGTTAAAAATTGGTGATCCCAAAGAAATTCTTTCAAGACTTCATAGTGAGAGAGAGGGCCTTTATGAAACAGTTTCTGATTTTGTTGTTAAAACTGAAAATAAATCTAGTAATGATGTGGCATCAGAAATAATAAGTTTAGTTAAAGGATAGATATGACTATTATATCTGCTGGTAAAGGCCAATCTAAATACAATATTCATATATGTGGGAATAATCTTCCAAAGATTATTTTGAATAAATACCTTAAAAATAAAATATTAATTATTACCGATGATGGTGTGCCAAAAAAACATATCAAAAAATTAAGAGACACAATTAATAACAAAAATATAAATATTTTTTCTCTTAAAAGCGGTGAGGAATCTAAATCATTTTCTTCATATCAGAAAATACTAAATAAACTCTTTGAGCTAAAGTTTGATAGATCGGATACTATCATTGCTTTTGGAGGTGGTGTTGTGGGCGATATTGCTGGTTTTTCTGCTGCAACATATATGAGGGGTATTAAATATATTCAAATTCCTACTACATTGTTATCCCAAGTTGATTCTTCAGTTGGAGGAAAGACTGGGATTAATGTTACCCAAGGCAAAAACTTGATTGGAGCATTTTATAATCCAAGCATAGTAATAATTTCTACATACTTCTTAGATACCTTGTCTGATAAAGAATATAAGTCTGGTCTTGGTGAAGTATTAAAATATGCATTTATTGGAAACAAAAAATTAAAAAGTATTATTGAAAATAATTCTGAAAATATTGTTAAAAGAGATGTGAAAATCTTGAAGTCGATTATAGAAGAGTCTATTAAAACCAAGTCTAAGATAGTCACAAGAGATGAAAAGGAGGGTGGAATAAGGGCTATATTAAATTTTGGACATACTTTTGGTCACGCTATTGAAGCGCATAATAATTTTAAAAATATTACTCATGGGGCAGCTATTACTCTTGGCATGATTATAGCTGCAAAAGTTTCTTTTTATGAAGGGCACTTAAAGGATTATCA
>CEQN01008301.1_pt1 | contig 11491 bp, 5 predicted proteins | sample 427011 | NCBI WGS metagenome assembly CEQN01 (sample SAMEA2621277, study PRJEB7988) | marine metagenome | biome: marine biome (ENVO:00000447); feature: deep chlorophyll maximum layer (ENVO:xxxxxxxx); material: "saline water (ENVO:00002010), including plankton (ENVO:xxxxxxxx)" | depth 120 m
GAGCCAGAGAATCTTAATGATTGCGGTTTCGGAGAATATAATGACAGATATATATTGGTAAATCAACCAAATCTTGAAGCATCACCTGTTTGTTTTGAAAGTTGTGATGCATGTAATCCATCATTAGCTGGAGATGCAAATCAAGATGGAAGTATTGACGTATTAGATATCGTTGTTATTGTAAATGGAATAATTAATGGAACTTCATTACCTGATAATTGTGATGTAAATAACGATAATAGTGCTGATGTGCTTGATATTGTAATGATTGTACAATGGATAATTGGCTAATAATACAATTAAATAAAAAATATTTAATAATTTGCCTTATTCTTTTAAGTTTTTCCTTTTCACAAACTACAGGAAAAATTTCTGGGTCTATTTTTGATTCAAAAACAAATAATCCTATAGTAGGTGCGAACATTATGTTAAAAGGAACATCAATAGGAACTGCTTCTGATTTAGATGGAACTTTTTACATTATAAACTTGTCTCCTGGAAAATATACCGTCCAATTTTCAGTTATAGGTTATGAAACTAAACTGGTTGAAGATGTAAGAGTTTCAGTAAATAGAACAACACCTTTAAATATTTCGTTAAGTCAAGCTGCAATTCAAGGTGCAACAGTTTATGTAAAGGCAGATCAAGTTAGTGTTAAAAAAGACCAAACTAGTACTGTTAAAAATATTTCTTCTGATCAAATAGATGTATTGCCAATAGAAAATGTTGCCGGAATTATCAACATGCAATCTGGAGTAGTTGATGGACATTTTAGAGGAGGTCGGAGCTCTGAAGTTACATATTTAATTGATGGAATGAGCGTAAATGAGGGTTTTGGAGGTACTAGTTCTTCAATAGAGATAGAACCCGAAACTTTAAATGACCTTGAAATTATAACTGGGACTTTTAATGCGGAATATGGACGTGCGATGAGTGGTGTAGTAAATCAAATAACAAAAGATGGTGATAATATATTTGAAAGTAAGATATCTACTAATCAATCTAATTATATTACTGGCAATAATCATATTTTCCCTGGGATTGAAGAATCTAATTTAAATTTAAACCAAGATTATAAAATTCAAGTTAGTGGACCTATTATAAAAGATGTTTTAACTTTTTTTACTAACTACAGGTATCAAGATAATTTAAATCATTTAAATGGCTATCATTATTTTAATGTTTCAGACTCAAGTAACTTTTACTCAGACAACTCTTCCCTATGGCACTCAGAACATACAGGATCTCATATTGAAGAAAGTTACTGCAGTGATTCATCTGGGATTGCTGTAGTTGACAATAATGGTAATTCAATTAATGATTCAAGTGAGTGTGAACAAAATTATGGAATTTGCAATCTAACATATAGTTCATGTGTAGATCTAATCACTGGAGAAATCCTAACAAACACAGTAGATGAGTTATATTGCACACAAACATTACAAGGAATATTAAGCATAACTCAAACTCAACTTGAAAGAATTCATAAAAATGATTGTGAAATAAATATTCCAAATGAATACGAGCAAAATTATGGCTATTTAAACCCACTTTTAGAAACTAATTTTAACGCCTTAGTTTATAGATTAAGATCAGAAAAAGACGTCCTTATTCCTATGAATTTCAGTATTAATAAATCTTTATTTTTAAAATTATCTTTTATACCATTTTCTAAATATAGATTTTCATTCATCTTTTCAGAAAATAATGATGAGTGGCACTCATATGATCATTCATATAAATATAATCCATATGGAATGTCATACGATTCAAGGAAATCGAACTTTTACGCACTTCAATCTAACATTATGATTAATAATTCATCATTTATTGAATCAAAAATATCAGCAATTGAAAATTCATATGGAAATTATGTGTATGAAAACCCTTTAGATCAACGTTATGTTGGAGATCAATTACATACAGCAATACCAGGTTTCTTCACAGGAGGTCAAAACAAAGGACATACGAATAGAAAGACTATTGATTTAAATTTTAAAAGTGATTTTAATTGGCAAATTAATTCAAATCACACCTTTAAGACTGGTGTAGAATTCCTTGGACATGAAATAAACAATACCTATTATCAGATAAGACCGCATCCTGATTCAACAAACTACTCCCCTTATGTTTTTGAGAATCAGCTTTCAACATATTCTGATGTTTATACCGTTGAGCCATTTGAAGGATCAGTTTACATACAAGATAAAATGGAATTTGATGATATGGTTATCAATGTCGGCTTAAGATATGATTATTTTGATCCAAATACATACTACCCTTCAAACTATAGAAACCCTTTAAATCAGATAAGCCAGGTAGACACATCACAAGTATTAAAGGCTGAAATACAAACAAGCCTAAGCCCTCGATTTGGCCTAGCATATCAGATAGCCGATCAAGCTGTCCTTCATTTTAGCTACGGACATTTTTTCCAAATTCCGCCTATGTATGCAATGTATGCTAATTCAAACTGGTTAATTCCAACTACTAATTTTCAAACTATTTTAGGTAATCCAAATCTTGAAGCTGAAAAAACAATTACATATGAACTAGGTTTATGGCAAAAATTAAATGATTTTATGGGTTTTGAAGTTAACCTTTACTATAGGGATATATATAATCTTCTTGGAACGACAACCTGGACAACCTACAATCAGGTAAAATATGGATTATATGATAATAAGGATTATGGAAATGTTAGAGGAATAGAGCTAAAATACGATGCTAACTATGGTAATTTGAATGCTTACTTAAATTATACTTTGCAATACACTAAAGGTATCGCAGATTCGCCAACTCAGGCATTTAGTCGCGAAGGACAAAGTCTTGATCCTATAAATAAACTAATTCCAATGAGCTGGGATCAAAGACATACATTTAATATAACAGTTGCTTACAATCAATCCGATTTTGGCTTATCTGGAACGGCATATTTTAATTCTGGAACTCCATATACATTTGAACCTCTTAGCGAATCATCTCTGGCTCAAATTAATTTATTACCCAATAATGATTATAAACCCTTTAACTATAATATTGATTTAACTGGATACTACGCTTTCAATTTGGGAGGGTATGATTCTAGAATTACTTTTTCAATTTATAATCTTACTGATCGCTTAAACCAAATGTGGGTTAATAGTAAAACTGGAAAAGCTTACACAGATATACTATCTTCAAGTCAAATTGAGGGATACAGAAGTAACTTTTCAACAATTGAAGAAACTTATCAAAACCCTGCTATGTATTCAGCTCCAAGAAGTGTTAAAATAGGTTTAGAAATTAAAATTAAATGAAATTTAGAATTTACATATTATTGTTAATTACAAGTCTAGTGTATTCACAAAATGAATATGAGGGGCCAAATGATGAGGCTGGCGATCCATCTGCCATTAAAGAATCTTGGATGGATGGGAACAAAGTACTTTTATACTTTAAAAATACATCAGAATTATCTGATTGGGCAGAAGGTGGTCTTGATAATGTTTCTATTTGGCCAAATGATGGAACTGGTACACGAATGGTTGATGGAATCGGCCTATTAATTGGTGCTAAAACTTATATTTTAGATGATGAAGACTCTTCAACAATTGATACCGTAATTATAGACAACTGGAATGATATATTAAATAGCGAAATACCAAAGCATGAGGTTTATTTTCTTCAAACTCAATATAGAGAAGAAATGGATCAAAATTCAACTGGAACTTTAGATTGGGGATTCTACCCTGTTTTTGGATACTTTAACCCCAATCAAGACTATCCTGCAATGAGTGATGATCCTGATACTTGGCCAACATCTGGATGGCCTTCTACAGGAAATAATCTACAATGGCAAGGTTATTGGGACGGGCGTTTTGGAAAAGGTGTAACTTATGCAGATCTTGAAACATATTTTGTAATCAATGATGCTCAAGATCAAGAACATCTTGAAAGATCGGATTACCGCTACTATCCAAGACCTGGACAATATATTCAGGAAGATTCAAGCGTCCAATCAGGCCTACCATGGGGTGGATTAGGCTTAAGAGTTGAAGCTAGAGGCTTTCAATGGAACAACCCTTTAGTAAGAGATGCTCTTTTTTGGGAGTACAACATTACAAATATATCTGAATATGATATAAATGAGGTTGCTTTTGGATATTGGGTTGATAATGCAATTGGAGGAGAAAGCACTTTAGATGATGAAGTTGGATATTTTGATACTGATTTAGATTTATCTTATTCATGGGATTATAATGGCATTGGAGAAGGAGCATCAGAGCCAGGAATTATGGGCTTTGCTTATTTAGAAAGTCCAGGAATATCTGATGATTTTATAGATAATGATAATGATGGATTAATTGATGAAAAAAGAGATAATGATAAGGGAACATTAATCTGTGCTACTTGCGGAATTAATGACTTAAGTGCATTTAAAGAATTTTATGGTTATGATGACGAAGACTTGAAAGAGCACTGGTCTGGAGATGAAGATCAAGATTGGACTAGCAGTGTAATAGATGAAAATGGTAATTGTATGGTTAATGATGACGTAGGTCTTGATGGAATCGGACCTTCTGATATTAATTATACTGGCCCCGATGAGGATGGGACTGAGTGTAACCAAGAACCTGACTGTGAATTTGGAGTTGGATGTGAGCCAAATTTTGGTGAAACTGATGTTTCAGAATCAGATATGATTGGCCTAACCACATTTCAATTATTTCCTATAGACGCACATTCAGAGCAAGTTGATAATTCCTCTAAATGGTTTTATAATGATGATGTTATGTTCAATATGATGAGTAGTGATACTTTAATGCAATATGCAGATACTCCTGATAATTTAGTCGAAATATTTGCTTCAGGAACATTTAAATTATCCAAAGGTACTACTGAACGTATATCAATGGCCGAACTTCATTCTTTTGATTATTTAACTGGTAGTCCAGGTGGATTTCAACCTAATGCTCCTGCGCTTTTTGAATTAAAAAAGACGGTACAGCTTATTTATGAAACTGATTACCGTTTTGCTCAACCACCAATAACTCCAGTATTGACAGCTGATGCTCAAGATGGCCAAATAGTATTAACTTGGGACTCTAATGCTGAAAATTCAAGAGATCCATTTTTGCCTGATTCTCTCGAATATGATTTTGAAGGTTATAAATTGTATAAATCAACTGATAAATACTTAAAAGATGCTCAAATTATTACTGATGGATACGGAAATCCTATGTTTAACTCACCAATCTTTCAATGTGATAAAATTGATGGAATTACAGGCTTTGCAGATTGGGCACCCATATTTGGAACATCATATTATGTTGGAGATGATTCTGGGATTGTGCATCAATTTATTGATACTGATGTTATCAATGGGAGAACCTACTACTATGCACTCGTAGCATATGATTATGGATTAGAAGCTAATGAAACACTTACAAATGGTATTCCTCCATCAGAAAATAATGTAATTATTGAGCTAGATGAAAATGAATATGTAATATCAACTGGGCCCAATGTTGTTGAAGTGCATGCAGCTGCACCTTCTGCTGGTTACATAAATCCAAATCTTGATATTTATGATAATACTAATTTTGGGACTGGAAATATAGATGTTAATATTTACTCCCCTGGTCAAATAGAAGATGACGCTACTTATTATGTAACATTTATCAATGACACTTTATATAATTTTCAATATAATGATGGTTTCCCTGAAGCAATAGTTACATCTGGAGTTAATGTATACAAAGAAGTTGTAGACTCACTTCAACTTGTTTATACTGAGTCTTCAGGATTTAATTCTTATAATAATCCAAACTTTAATAAGCAAAATATAATTGAATCTGGTGCTGACTTTAATAATGATGGATATAATGATATAGCTTATTGGACGCTTAATTCTAATGAAACAATTTACACAGGAATATTTGATGGATTGCAGCTAGCAATAAACCAGTCTGTCGAATATCCACGATTAATTAATCAAGGCTGGAAAAATGTTCAAGATAATAATGCGCAAATTTTTATAATGCCCTTTCCTAATATCTTTCATAGACAATCTTTAATTAACCCTTTAGATGCTGATATTTATTTTACTGAAGGTATTTCATATACAAATCAAATGGGGGTTGGAGTAAATGTATATGATGAAAATTATGACAATATTCCTTCAAATCAATTGTTATTAAATGAAAGTTTCGACTTCTTTGTTTATAGTGAAACAATACAAGATACTCTATCTATGATTGTTCATGATATAAATTCAAATAATATTTATGATAATGATGATCGGATTTTAGTTGGAACAAAAGGTGACTTTTTATTCAATGGGACAACAATTGAGAATATTTGGAAAAATACCAATTTTATAATCGAATTTAATGGAGCAGATAATTCTCAAATGCCTTCTCCTGGAGACATCTATGAGATTAATTATGAACGTCCTTTTTGGGAATCTGATACATTAAAAATAATATCTCATGCTCCGCAGGAGATAAACCAAAATAATCATAATTTAGATATGGAAAAAATCAAGGTTGTTCCTAATCCATACATTGGAACAAATTTATTAGAAGAATCAATCTACAGTTCCAGTTTTAATCAACGAAGAAAATTAATGTTTACTCATCTACCATCGCAATGTATTATTAAAATTTTTACAAGCAGTGGTATTCTTGTTGATGTAATTGAGGTCAACAATAGTATTAATGATGGAGTTGCATACTGGGATTTACTAACAAATGAGGGAATGGAAGTAGCATCAGGCATATATTTTTATCATGTTAAATCAAATATAAATGGAAAAGAAAAAATTGGGAAATTTGTAATTGTAAAATGAGAAATTTCAAAATAATATTAATTCTATTTGCCTTTAATATATTAATATCAAATAATAGTAATGGTACGACTACTGCTAATTTCTTAGAAATTGATATTGGAAGTAGAGCCACCTCAATGGGAGGAGCTTATGTAAGTTTATGTGATGATCCATCAGCTATTTTTTGGAATCCTTCTGGTCTAACACATATTGAAAGAACTGAAACACTATTTATGTATCAACCTTATTGGGATGATACTAATATTATATTTGCTGGAATTGCAACTCCAGTTGGAAATAGTTCATACGTTGGAGCTGGCATGTTTTTGTTTAATTGGGGTGAAATTGAACAGACTGATTTAATTTATCAAGATGGAACAGGAGTTATTTTTAATCCTAATGAATATTCAATTTCATTATCATACGCCCGAAAATTTGTAGATTGGTTCTCATTTGGATCATCATTTAAATTTATTTCATCTAGTTTGGATGTAGGTAGAATCTCAGGTAATGCATTTGCAATTGATTTAGGTGTCATGATTGAAACTGATTTTTTTAGTCCAAAAAAACAAAAAGACGGACTGAAAATTGGGATGTCAATATCAAACTATGGAACAAAATTAAAATATAATGATGGAATAGGACTACTTATTCCAAGTGATATTTCAGAAGATAATGGTAATTGGGACAATCTCTTAACTCAGGTCTATACAGAAGGTGATGAGCTTCCCTTAAACTTTAGAATTGGATGTTCTTTAAAACCAATAAATAAACTCCATCAGAAATTAACTTTATCTCTAGATGCCATTCACCCTAACAATAACAGTGAATCAGTAAACTTAGGAATGGAATATGCCTATATAATTCCAGGTAAAGCTACTTTTCACCTAAATACAGGTTTTAAAGGACTTTTTATGTCCAACCCAGACTCTGAAAATAGCAGTGAATACGGTCCAACATTTGGATGTGGAATGGAGCTTTATCAAAATGACATACCATATATATCTATTGATTATTCATATAGAACATTTTGGACTATGCCTAATACAAGTATGTTTACAATTGGGTTATCTTTATGAAGTTAGTCGTACCAATTTATTTTTTAATATATTTTTTATTTTCACAAGATACTCTAGTAATCATTGAAAATCAAATTATAACAAAGAATGACTTTATAAAAAGATCAGAATATACAATTCGCCCAACATATTGTAATTCTGATAAAAATCTTGATAAAAAAATTATATTAAATTCATTAATAGCTGAAAAATTATTAGCTATAAAGAATAAAGATGAATTTGATATTGATGAGACTAACTTGATTCAAGGGATTAAAGAGCAAGCAATGAGAAAAGTAATGCTAGAAAATACGGTAAATTCTAGCTTAGTAATAGATGAAAATAAAATTTTAGATTTATTAAATAAATCTTTATATGATTATAAAATCGATTTCATCACTATAAACCATAATGAAATATTTTTAGTAAACCAGGATTTGAATTTAAATAAATCCTATAAAGAAATTATAAAAAATTTAAAGCATAGAAATAACCAAAAATATATAAAATTTGAAGAAATATCCTATGATGATATATATCAAGAATTTTATACTAGTGATATAAACGTGGGAGATATAATAGGGCCTATAAAAACATTAAATGATAATTACATTTTAATTAATGTTCTATCAAAGAAAAAAAATATTTTGATTGATACCGAGTCTCAAAAAAATCAATATGAAAACGTAAAAAGTTACCTTATCAAATCTGAGTCTTACAAAATTCGCAAGAATTATATCCAAAAAATAATGAAAGGAAAAACAATTGAATTTAATGAGAATTCATTCTTTAATCTTGCTGATTATTTTTATGATCAAGAAAAAAAACCAATCAAAACTGATGATATAATATTTACACTTGCAAACAGAGATTGGAGTATTGAAGATTTAATAGAGATCAATAAGCTAAATCCAGTATTATTTAGGGAACCTTATAAAAATAAAAACGAATTTTATAATCAATTCAAACTTTCATTGGTTGATCTTATTCAAAATTATTTTTTAACAAAAAAAGCATACGAATTAAATCTATCATCACATCCAGCAGTAGTTAAAGAAGGTGAAATATGGAGCAGCTATCTATCCGCTAACTCTGAAAAGGATAAAATTATTAATGCAAATCAAAGTTTATTAAAAAATCTAAATACTGAATACGAAGTATTAGAAAAAATTCTTAATAAAGAACTCGAAATTCTATTTGTTGAAAATTCTGATAAAATATTAATTGACGTAGAAATGTTCAATGGTATTAAATTAAGTAATATTGATATGCTTGTTATTAATACTAACCAACCTTATCAATTAAACGTACCTCCATTTCCTAGATTAACGACGAAAAATAATTTAGATTATGGAACTAAAAAGGACTCGTAAAATGACTATTATAAAAAAAATAATGACATCAATTACATTTATTTTGGGTTTTGCTATTTCAAATATGACTGAAAAAGTTGATTCTCTTTTATCTGTAATGACTCTCGATGAAAAAATAGGTCAAATGACACAAGTTGAAATGAGATTTATTGAACCTCAAGATATTAAAGACTTATTTATTGGCTCACTTTTAAGTGGTGGAGGCGGTATCCCAAGCCTTTCAACTATATCAAAAGAAATGGAAACTGATTTAGGGAATGACCCCAAATCTTGGATTAAAATGTACAATTCATATCAAGATTATGCTTTAGAAACAAGATTAGGAATACCATTAATTTATGGAATAGATGCAGTACATGGTCATAATAATGTTTATGGAACAACTATATTTCCTCATAATATTGGATTAGGCTGCTCAATGGACCCTGAGCTTATTGAAAGGGTTTCATATGTAACTTCTATAGAAGTAGCAGCGACCGGCCTGAATTGGACTTTTAGTCCTTGTCTTGCAATTCCTATGGATGAAAGATGGGGCAGGCATTATGAAGGATTCTCTGAATCTTCTAAACTTGTTACAGAATTAGGATACAGTTCAATTATAGGTTACCAGAAATCAATTGCAGATAATAAACCTCGGATTGCAGCTTGTGCTAAACATTTTATTGGAGATGGAGGAACAATCTGGGGAACTGGAAGAGATGATAAAATAGATAGAGGGGATACTCCAATATCTGATCAAATTTTGAATGATATACTCCTTCCTCCATACCAAGAAGCTTTAAAAGCTGATGTTAAAACTGTAATGGCATCATATAATAGTATTAATGGAGAAAAATGCCATGGTAGTGATTTTTTATTTAATGAGTTGTTAAAGGATAAACTAAACTTTCAAGGTTTTGTAATTTCTGATTGGCGCGGTATTGATGAACTAGAAGGTGATTATAAACAAGATATAATCACTTCAATAAACGCTGGTATTGATATGGTCATGGTTCCAGGAGATCAAATATGGGGTGGAGAACCCTACAAAAGATTTATTTCATTACTTAAAGAATCAGTTTTAGAGGGTTCAATATCTATGGAAAGAATAGATGATGCTGTAAGAAGAATTTTAAAAGTTAAATTTGAAATTGACTTATTTAAATATCCAAAAGCTGATAATTCATTAACTGATAAGGTTGGATCAGAAGAACATCGCTTAATTGCACGAGAATCAGTAAGAAAATCTTTAGTCCTTTTGAAAAATGAAAATAATATTTTACCCTTAAATAAATCCTATAATGAAATCCATATTGCAGGAGTAGGTGCAGATGACATAGGAATTCAATGTGGAGGCTGGACAATCGAATGGCAAGGTAAAGAGGGCAATATAACTCCAGGAACAACTATATTCAATGGAATTGCGAAACATATTTTTGAGACTGATAAAAATACAAAAATAACTTATAGTAGTGATGGTAGCGGAGCTGAAGGTGCAGATTTGGTTATCGTTGTTCTTTCTGAAAAACCCTATGCTGAATGGCATGGAGATGATAATGTATTACAACTTTCTAATTCTGAAAAAGAGATGTTTCAAAATGCCAAAAAAGCTGGAATTCCAACTATTTCTATATTGCTATCAGGTAGACCACTCATAATTAATAATGAATTGGAAAATAGTGATGCTTTTATTGCTGCTTGGCTACCTGGAACTGAAGCTGGAAGTGGAATTGCAGATATACTATTTGGGAAATTTTCTCCTACAGGAAAATTATCTTTTACATGGCCTAAAAATATTAAACAAGTACCTATCAATAAAGGTGATGGACAAAAACCTCTATTCCCTTTTAATTATGGCTTGGAGTATAAACTTTTACTTAAAAATATCACAACTGATGAACTTACATACAAGAAAGAAGCTATTATATTATATAATAATATGAGTGCTATAGTAGAAGAAGGTGAAGAAATTGCAAATGGAACAGTTATCAAAATTAGCAACGATTATATAGTTTTTGAAAAAGATAACATCAAAGAAACTATATTCATTCAATGAGATATTTTTTAATTATTTTAATCTTATTATCCGCAGGATGTGATAATCCAAATGAGGCCTATGTATTCGGATGTACTGATGAAAATGCTTGCAATTTTAATCCAATTGCAAATGTTTCAGATGATGATACTTGTCAATATTTTGACATTCTTGAAAATTGTTGTTTGATATCAGAGCAAGATGAATGTGGTGAGTGTAATGGTTCAGGAATTCA
>CEQN01174500.1_pt1 | contig 11483 bp, 10 predicted proteins | sample 427011 | NCBI WGS metagenome assembly CEQN01 (sample SAMEA2621277, study PRJEB7988) | marine metagenome | biome: marine biome (ENVO:00000447); feature: deep chlorophyll maximum layer (ENVO:xxxxxxxx); material: "saline water (ENVO:00002010), including plankton (ENVO:xxxxxxxx)" | depth 120 m
GTTCCTGTGCGCATTTTTGATCTTCCTTTTATGGATTTTGAAGGATTAGAAGGCCAGAAGGATGTTGAAATTTTTAAAGGGGATATAACTGACCCGGAATCTGTTTCTAAAGCTGTTGATGGAGTCAGGTGTGTATTGCATTTAGCTGCAATATTACCTCCAAATAGCGAGAAAGATAGATCATTCACTTTTAAGGTTAATGTTGAAGGAACTCAAAACATCTTGACTAGCATGAAAGAAGTTGCAAAAGATGCAACAATTGTATTTACATCTTCAATAAGTACCTATGGGGATACATCTCAGGAAAAAGACCCAGTATCTGTTGATCACGAACAAAAAGCTATAGATGTTTATGCAGATAGTAAGATTTCTGGTGAAAAACTAGTTATGTCTTCTGGAGTTAAATATGTTATTTTGCGGATAGCTAGTATTGCTGTTCCAGCTTTTATAGAACCGGCTGACCCATGGCCATTTATGGCTGATCAAAAAGTAGAAATGGTTCATCGAGACGATGTTGCGGATGCTATACGTAATTCAGTTGATGCTGACTCGGCAGTAGATAAAGTTTTTAATATAGCTGGAGGAGATTCTTGGAGACATACTGGTCAAAAATACGTAGAAGACTTCTTTACCTTTATGGGAGCTCCTATAGATCTAGCAAATTATAGAGAAACTCCAGGATGGAATCATTGGTATGATACGGAAGAATCACAGTCTATACTTAAATATCAGAACAGATCTTATGAACATTATTCTGACCAAATGAGAAAAATTGTTGAAGATATGATGTCCTAAGTATATGATTGGCTAATAGTATGATAGTTGAGGAGTATTACTTCATTGCAAACAGATACGATCACTTTAGAGACTAAGCGTGAGAAATTAATAGATATATTGTCCGATATGGAGTCTGTTATAGTTGCCTATTCGGGTGGTGTTGATAGTGCTTTTCTTGCTGCCATTTCTAATCAAGTATTAGGTGGTAAATCTTTAGCTGTGATTGCCGTTTCTCCAAGTTTAGCCCCCTCAGAACTTTATGATGCAGAGGAATTAGCTAATCTATTAAATCTTAATTTCCGTAAAGTAGAAACAAACGAAATAGAGCGTGAAGATTATAAAGCTAATAATCCTGATAGGTGTTTCTTCTGTAAAGATGAACTTTATTCTCATTTGATGAAATTTGCTGAATCAGAAACTTATAATTATGTCTTAAATGGTACAAATAAAGATGATTTAGGTGATTATAGACCAGGTATAGATGCTGCTAAACAGTATGGTGTCAGAAGCCCTCTTGTTGAGGCGGAATTAACAAAAGAAGACATTAGAACATTGTCGAAAGATATGGGGTTAGAAGTATGGGACAAACCAGCACAGGCTTGTTTATCTTCGAGGATTCCGTATGGAACAACAGTTACTGTTGAAGCGTTAACTAGAATTGCTAAAGCAGAACATTTTTTAAGATCAAAAGGATTTAAACAAATCCGTGTTAGGCATCATGATTCTATAGCTCGTATTGAAGTAAACCCTTCTGAATTAAGTGATTTTATTTCAGAACCACTTAGATCAGAAATAAATGATGAATTTAAAAAAATAGGTTATTCGTATGTGACTTTAGATATGGAAGGCTTTCGTTCAGGAAGCTTGAATGAAATATTGTCAGATCTTGCGAAAAAAAAGTAATTGATTTTTTGAGACTTTAAATTCATAGTTTTATTATGAATATTACGAGTAAAGATATAGCATTTTTCCCGTCTCCAGGTATGGATACTCCTACGTCACTTAAATTTAGTCCTAGTGGTAATTATCTGGCCTACCTCAAATCTACTAATATAGGATCATCGAAATCATTATTTGTTTTAGATATTAATTCTGGAACTGAATCATTGATTTCAGATGGCTCAGACTTAAACTTATCTGAAAGTTCTATAGAGGAAGACCTTACTCGTCAGAGATTGCGACAAATGTCACTAGGCATATCGCGATATGATTGGATTAATGGAGACAAAATAGTATTACCAACCCCTACAGCTATATACTTTTTTGATTCTGTTAAATCTAAACCCAAAAAAATAATAGATAATAAAAAATATCAATTACTTGACCCAAAAGTATCTCCAGATGGCAAATATATATCTTTTATTTCTGAAGGTGAAATATTTGTTATGAATATTTCTAATACAAAAATAAATCAAATAACTGCTACTGCAGCTCAAGGCGTTACTAATGGTTTAGCTGATTACATTGCCCAAGAAGAAATGCAGCGACTTAGTGGATACTTTTGGAGTCCTGATAGCTTGCGAATAGCATTTACTCAAGTTGATACAAACCATATACCTGAATATATTATTCAAAATCTAGCCTCTTCTGATTCAGAAACTATTAATAAAGAAATACATAAGTATCCTTTTGCTGGAAAATATAACCCTAAAGTTAGCTTTGGAGTTGTCGATCTTGAAGGAGATATGAAAAATCTGGACATATCAAAATATGAATATTTGCCACGTTTTTCTTGGCTAAAAGATGGTTCACTAATTTTGCAAGTTCAAAACAGACAACAGACAAATTTGGAACTAATTCATGTAGCTAACGATCTTTCTAATTATTCTGTAATCCTCACGGAGCAATCGGATTATTGGATCAACATAACGGATATTTTTAAACCATTATCTAATGGTAAATTTATATGGGGTTCTGAGCGTACAGGATTTAATCATTTGTATATGTATGATTTTTCTGACCATTCTTATTGTCAAATAACTAAAGGTGATTGGCATGTTGATTCTGTCATAGGTGTAGACCAAGATGAGGGACTCATATATTTTGCTGCAAATAAAGATTCTGCAATTGGCAAAAGTATATTTACTGTCAATTTTAAAGGTGAAGATATTACGAAAATTTCGTCTTCCAATGGTACAGCATCAGCTATTTTTGACCCTATCTCTAAGATGTTAGCAATTATTAAAAGTTCATTAGAAGATTCTCCTTCCTTTTCTTTATTAAATTGTAAAGAAAATACCTCGGTTGATTTGCAGTCAATTATTTTAAATGATGATAGAGTTGAGAATTTCAATTTAATTCCACCAGACATTATTACCTTAGACTCGGATTCTAATGATCAGTTGTATTCGGCTATATATAAACCAGATACCAAAAAGTTTTCTCCTCCTTACCCAACTGTACTGTACGTTTATGGAGGCCCTCATTCACAGTTAGTAACTGATTCGTATTCATTGACTTCTGCTATGCGAATACAAAGGTTGAGACAAAACGGATTTTTGGTATGCATATTGGATAATCGCGGAACATATCGACGTGGAATTGAATTTGAAGCATATGTGAAAAATAATATGGGGAATTTGGAAGTAGAGGATCAAATAAAGGGGATAGAACATTTAATAGATATTGGACTGACTGATCCAGAGAATATTGCTGTATATGGATGGAGTTATGGAGGATATATGTCCTTAATGTGCTTAGCTAAAGCTCCAGGACTATTTAAGGTAGCTATATCGGGTGCCCCAGTTGTATCTTGGGAATATTATGATACACATTACACAGAAAGATATATGGGTCATCCAGATTTGAATGAAGAAGAATACAGAGACTCTAGTGTATTGTCATATGTCCCAAACATAAAAGGAAATTTATTGTTAATTCATGGCCTACTAGATGAAAATGTTCATTTTAGGCATACAAGTATTTTAGTAGATTCTTTAATTTCCAATAATAAGGATTATGAACTTCTTTTATTTCCTCATAGTAGACATATGCCTACTAAAATGTCAGATAGAGTTTATATGGAAAATAGAATCTTTAAATTTATCCAAAAAAATTTAAGCTAGTAAGTTAGAAAGATGTATAGCCACCATCGACTGGAATTGAAACGCCAGTGACATAATTTGAAGCATTACTAGATAGGAAAATTGCTGTTCCTGATAAATCGCTAGGTTCCCCCCAACGGTTTTGTGGGATTCTTGATGAGATTTGAGCAAATCTTTCTGGAGCTTGAGTTTTAGTATCTTTTGTTAAATCTGTGGTTATCCAGCCAGGCAAAATCGTATTTACTTGAATGTTGTCTCTTGCCCATGCCATTGCTAAGCTCTTGGTTAATTGAACCACACCACCTTTAGTAGACGCATATGCAGCAGCCCATTCAACCCCAAATACGGATGTCATAGATCCTATATTAATTATTTTGCCACCACCGTTTGATTTCATGCTTGGGTATACAGCTTTAGCAAATAGAAATGACCCTGTTAGATTTATTTGGACAACCTTGTTCCATTCATCGGTCGACAGTTCCATTGGGGGTTTTTTTATATTAATACCAGCATTATTTACTAATATATCTATTGGCCTTCCTTGCAAACCAGTTGTTAGGTCATCTACTAGTTCATTGACAGCTTTTTCATCAGAAACATCGACTTGATATCCTGAAACTGATACATCCTTTATTTTTGTATCAACAAGACTATTAACAGCTTTGTCAGTTTTAGATTTATTCCTAGCAGCTATTATAATATTAGCCCCTGAATCAGCTAATCCCTTAGCTATTCCATATCCAATGCCACCATTGCCACCTGTTATTAAAGCAGTTTTACCAGACAGATCAAAAAGGGTCGTACTCATTTTGGTTATTCCTATTAATTATATATTCAATATGTCCGCAATTTTGTTTGTATGAAATTGTGCATCTCCAAACATTAATTCGGCAGATTTGATTCTCTTTGTATATAACTGCAAATTATGTTCTTTTGTGAATCCGATAGCCCCATGAGTTTGGTGCCCCATCGCACAGACTCGTTTCGCAGATTCATTGACCCATGCTTTTGCCATTGCGACTTCTTTATCAGCTGATAAACCTTCTGATAAAGCTGATCCAGCCTGATAAGTCATCAATCTGGATAATTCAACTTCTGTTGCCATATTTGCACAATGATGTTGAACTGCTTGAAATGTTCCAATTGGTCGTCCAAATTGAGTTCTTTGTTTAGCATATTCAACTGTCATTTCCAGAACATTTTGTATTGCTCCAGACATTTCTGCACATTTCCCGATCGCAGCCAAATTTGTTATTTGTTTGATAGTATCCCAACCGTTATTGAGATCACCTAATAAGCTTTCATGAGAAACTGCAACATTATTAAATACAACTTCGGATTGGTTATCTGAGCCTATTGTTTTTAATGAAGTTTGAGATATTCCTGGTTCAGATGCTGATACCATAAAAAGACTTATGTCAGTATCATTCTTGCCTGTACGTGCTGCAACGATTAAATATTCCGATACATTTGCATAAGGCACAAACAACTTTGTTCCATTTAAAACATATCCATTGGTTGTATCTGTTGCTTCTAATTGAACTCCACTAGCATCCCAACTAGCATCAGGTTCTGTTAATGCTAAAGTTACTATGATTTGGCCCTCTGCTATTCTTGGCAAATATTCTTTTTTCTGTTCTTCAGTAGCAGACTTCATTAGAGTCATTCCACCTAAAACAACTGTAGTGAAATAGGGGCCAGGAAGCATGTATCGTCCCATTTCTTCTAACAATATTATTAAATCTTGAAATTCTAAGCCTGCTCCTCCATATTCTTCAGGGATGATTAATCCAATCCATCCTTGCTCTGCGATTTTTTGCCATATTTCGTCAGTATATCCTTTGCTGTCTTCTTCCATCTCTCTAACGTATGTGTCAGGGCATTCTGAATCTAAGAATTCTTTTGCGCTAGTTTTTAACATTTGTTGGATTTCATTAAGTCCGAGATCCATTTAAACTACTCCTAAATGCTGAATATGATTATCAAGATAATTAATTGTTTAACCTCGTGGTAGTCCTAATCCTCTAGTAGCAATGATTCCTTTTTGGATTTCAGTAGTACCGGCTAAAATGGTTAATGAAGTATTCATTAAGTGTTGGTGTAGAATGCGTCCTTCTAAAGGAGCATGTTTTGATCCTGCTTCTAATTGCCCATGCATCCCTAACAACATCATTCCAAATTCACTGAGGTGTTGCTGTAGTTCACTTCCACGTATTTTTGCAATCGAAGCCTCCTTATTAGGGACTAATCCTTCACTTTGCATCCATGCTACGTTATAAGAAATTAGCTTGCACACTTCAACTTCAATTGCCAAGTTTGCTAATTTATCTTTTATGATAGGATCTTCAGATAATGGAATGCCATTCCGAGTATTGGTTTTTGCAAAATCTATAAGGTCTTCTAACATTCTTTGGCCTTCTGCTGGATAATCAACACCAGATCTTTCAAAATCTAAAAGAGTTGCTCCCACATACCAACCTCTATTAAGTTCTCCTACAAGATTTTTCTTAGGAATTCGGACATTATCAAATGTGACCATATTGAAGTGATGGGAATCAGCCATATTAATGATTGGATTCACTGTAACTCCAGGGTCATTCATATCACATAGTAAAAAACTTATTCCTCTATGCTTAGGTGCATCGGGATCAGTTCTTGCCATTAGGAATATATGATCAGCTCTGTGAGCCATTGATGTCCATATTTTTGTACCATTGACAATAAAATCATCACCATCCTCAACTGCACGAGTTTGTAATGACGCTAAATCAGAACCTGATTCAGGTTCTGAGTACCCTTGACACCATTGTACGTCGCCTTTTGCTATAGGAGGTAAAAATTCTGCTCTCTGTTCATCTGTCCCGTGTATCATTAGAGTAGGCGCGAGCATTTTTGTTCCAAAATTATCTCTACCTGGAGCTCTATGATATGCCATTTCTTCTGAGAAGATCATTTGTTTGATAACAGAGGCATCTTGCCCACCATATTCTTCAGGCCACGCCATTGTAAGCCAACCTTTTTCAGCAAGTTTACTTCTCATAGACATGTTAAATGCCCATTCCTCATCAGAATTGCCATAATTAATACTTTGGTTTCCGCCAGTTGATTTAGGTCCTTTTGCCAGTTCAGATTTCAGCCATGTGCGTAATTCATTTCTGAACTCATTTTCTTCATCCGTAAATTTAAAATCCATAATTTTAGTGACCTCTTTAAAAATTTGGTATCAAGATACTGATAAACAAGTTACCGTTCTTACAACTCCTGATATCTTATGAATATTACTTGTAACTATTTCTCCTACAGAACTCAATGAATCTGTATTTATGATTGCAATTATGTCATATGGTCCCGTAACTGGGTCAACAAGAATAATGTCAGGCAACTTATTTAGTTGATCACAAACTTCACGAGTATTGCCAACTGATGTTTCTATTAATATGTAAGCTTTTGTGTCCATATGTAACTTCTTTAGTATTTTAATTACCCATGCATTCTATTTTGATTTTGTGAAACGTGCAACGGCTGGAACAATTATAAATGTGTTTGCCTATTGCCTATGATTGTAATATGGTAAGAAATATTTAGATGATTGAGGTGTAACTAATTAAATGGATCCAGAACTTTTTAGACAAGCTTGGGGTAATTTTGCTACCGGAGTTTGTGTAGTAAATACATTAGAAGAAAACGGGGAAATACATGGGATGACAGCTAATGGAGTTGCATCTATTTCTTTAGATCCAATGTTAGTTATGGTCTCTGTTGCCCATAAAGCTAATACATATCCAATTATGAAGAAGACCCAGAGATATGTTATTAATATTTTGTCAGAATCTCAGAAAGATGTTGCTATGGAATATGCTAAAAAAGTAAAGACGGATGATTTTAATTTAGATGATCAGTATGTTCTCACATCGTCTGGTATGCCATTTTTGAAAAACTCATTAGCTTCAATGGAATGTGATGTTGTAAATATGCACAAAGAAGGGGACCACACTATATTTATAGGAGAAGTTAAAGATATTGTTGTTGCTGATGGGCCTCCACTTTTGTTTTTTAAAGGGGGCTGGGCTAAGTTTGATATTTAATGTATTTATAAAATGGGGGCACTAGAATTTTATGATTCCTAAATTTGCTCTTAATAGACACGACCAAACTTCAGTTTCTGCTTATGCAAAAGATATTGCTCGTGCAGAGAAAGCAGGTTGGGATTGTGCATTCCTTCCAGATTCGCCTCTTAGAATAAGAGACAATTATGTATTATTATCTGCTGCTGCGCAAAGTACAAGTAATATAACTATAGGTCCGTTACTTACAAATCCAATAATCCGTAAACCTTTTGTTACAGCGTCTAGTATATCTACAGTAGCAGAATTAGCTCCTAACCGTACGATTCTTGGCATGGGAGTAGGTGATACAGCTGTTCGCCTTGCGGGATTAAAGCCGGCTCGGGTAAAAGAATTAGAAGAAGCTGTACACGTAATCAAGACACTGCTTTCAGGTTCTGAAATTGATTTGGGTGGATCAATTCCATCTAAGTTGTCACATGCTCAACCTGTTCCAGTATGGGTTGCATCCGCTGGCCCAAGGACGTTGGCGATGGCAGGTGCATCTTCAGATGGAGTATTCATTAGAGTAGGTACCGATAAATATAACGTAGCGCTTGCAGTTGAAAAAATACGGGAAGGAGCACGATCTGTTGGGAAAAACTCTGACTCAGTTAAATTAGCCGCTGATTTCCATGTTGTACTTTCTGACGATGCTGAAGCAGCAATGTATATGGGTAAATCTATAGCAGCTGGATATTACGAATACTCTCCTAACCTTTTTGAAAACTTAGGGTTTTCTTGGCCTGGTCCTCATCCGGATGAATTGAGAACTGAATTAATAGAATTAAATAAGAATAATAAAGCTAAAGGATTTAATGCTCCTGATTTCCACCATGCTTCGAATTTGGTAGATAGTGGGAAATTAGTTGATTTTATCCCAGATGAATTTGCCCGAGCATTTTGCTTTATAGGCAATTCTGATCAAGTATCAGACCAAATAGTTAATTTTTTAAAAGATTGTGACGAGATAGGTGTGAATTTTGAATATGTTTTGTTGCATCCTGTACCAGATCCTCCTATGCCAGATCTGGGGCCAAATTCATATTTAGAAAGTTTTCCTAAAAAAGTTTTAAGTAAAGTTAGGGAACAATTACTCGTAAGGTAAAAATAGCAAATTGCTATTTTTGAGCATAAGGTGTTGACAACGTTTTTCCCTCTGCTTAACATTTAAGTTCGACGTATTAAAAATAACATGATTTGATGAAATAAGTTATAAATTATTAGGAGGTATATTCAATGGCTACTAAATCGGCTTTTAAGCCACTTGGAAATCGTGTAGTTGTGGAGCCTAGTGAGGGTGATGAACAAGTTAGTGCTGGTGGGATATATATTCCAGATACGGCTAAAGAAAAACCTCAAGAGGGTACGATCGTTGCAGCAGGCCCAGGCCGTATGACAGATGATGGTACTCGAGTACCAATGGAATTAGCAGTTGGGGATACCGTTGTTTATTCTAAGTATGCTGGTACAGAATATAAAGAGGGAGATACTGAATATTTAATCCTAAGAGAAGACGATATTCTTTTTAAAAAGTAAATTTATTAATGATTTAGGAGGAAGTAATGGCTAAGCAACTTTCTTTCAGTGAAGACGCACGAGCCGCTATGAAGCGTGGCATAGATATAATGGCAGATACTGTCGGGGTTACATTAGGCCCAAGAGGCAGAAATGTCGTATTGGATAAAAAATTTGGACCACCACAGGTTTGTAGTGATGGAGTAACCATTGCTAAAGAAATAGAACTTGAAGATTCCTTTGAGAACATGGGTGCACAGCTTCTTAAAGAAGCTGCAAGTAAAACAAATGATGTTGCTGGAGATGGTACAACCACGGCAACAGTTCTTGCTCAAGCAATAATTCATGAAGGTTTCAAAAACATAGCTGCGGGAGCAAATCCAATGGCTATTAAAAGAGGTATCGATAAAGCAGTAGCTACATTGCGTAATTCTGTTCAAGATATGTCTACTTCGGTTGAAGGACGAACACAAATTGGTCAAGTAGCATCACTTTCTGCTCATGACGACGAGATGGGGAATTTGATTGCAGATGTTATGGAAAAAGTCGGTAAGGATGGAGTTATTACCGTAGAAGAATCTAAAGGACTTAATTACGAGCAAGAGTTTGTAGAAGGAATGCAGATTGATCGTGGTTATATTTCTCCTTATTTTATTACTGATCAAGATAGAATGGAAACTGCAATTGATAATCCATATATATTAATAACTGATAAAAAAATATCAGCTGTTTCTGATCTGTTACCTGCTTTAGAAAAAATACTGCAGATTGGAAAAGATGTTGTGGTTATAGCTGAAGATATTGAGGGAGAGGCTTTAGCAACTTTAGTTGTTAATAAGCTTCGAGGTACTCTTAATATATTAGCTGTCAAGGCTCCTGGATTTGGAGATAGAAGAAAAGCTATGTTAGAAGATATGGCAATTCTTACAAATGCAACAGTAATAAGCGAAGAAGTTGGCAGGAAATTAGATTCTGTAACTGTTGAAGATCTTGGTAGGGCCCGAAGAGTTGTTTCTAATAAAGAAGAGACAACTTTTGTAGAAGGCCATGGTGAAGACTCAAATATTCAAGGTCGTATCAATCAAATAAGAGCTCAGATTGAAGAAACAACATCTGATTTTGATAGAGAAAAATTGCAAGAACGACTCGCTAAATTATCAGGCGGAGTTGCAATTATCAAAGTGGGAGCTGCTACAGAAGTTGAATTAAAAGAAAAGAAGAACAGGGTAGAAGACGCTTTGTCAGCTACTAGAGCTGCCGTAGAAGAAGGTATTGTTCCAGGTGGTGGGCTAGCTCTTATAAGAGCTGCACAATCTCTAGATTCTGTTGAACTGTCAGGAGATGAACAAACTGGAGTAAATATCTTGAAAGCTGCTTTAGAGAAGCCTCTTATGTTGATTTCAGAAAACACAGGAGTCTCTGGAGAGGTAGTTTTAGATAAAACTAAACAAGGTGAAGGCGATTATGGATATGATGCAGAAACTGGTGAATATGGAAATTTGCTTGAATTAGGCATTATGGATCCAGCTAAAGTTACAAGGGCTGCTATAGAAAATTCAGCCAGTGTAGCCGCTATGGTTTTAACAACGGAATCTCTTATTAGCGATATTCCAGAAGAAACTCCTGCTGCTCCTCCTATGCCACCTATGGGCTATTAAAGTTTTAATAGTATTGATTTTAAAGAGGCCTTTAATTTTTTTAGAGGCCTCTTTTTTTTTGTTCGTTCAATTGTTATTAAGACCCCTTGCACATATGTATGCTAACCGTACATAATCTCTATGACGATCATTAAATAAGCTTTTTAAGGGTAGTTTTTTTGTTCACACATCTACATGTACATACTGAATATAGCATGCTTGACGGCTTAGCTAAATTAGAACCTCTTGTAGATAGAGCAAAATCGCTTAACATGAATGCTCTTGCTATTACAGACCATGGAGGCCTGTATGGTGCGATTGATTTTTATCAATTGGCAAAAAAATCCGATATAAAACCAATTATTGGTGCTGAAATGTATGTTGCTTCGGGTAGTCGGTTTGAT
>CEQN01070020.1_pt1 | contig 11480 bp, 7 predicted proteins | sample 427011 | NCBI WGS metagenome assembly CEQN01 (sample SAMEA2621277, study PRJEB7988) | marine metagenome | biome: marine biome (ENVO:00000447); feature: deep chlorophyll maximum layer (ENVO:xxxxxxxx); material: "saline water (ENVO:00002010), including plankton (ENVO:xxxxxxxx)" | depth 120 m
AGCAAGAAATATAATCAAATCGTTCTTGTTCAAAAAAATTAATGGATTCAGGATCTCCACCATGTTCACCACATATACCGATTTTTAGATCTGGTTTTTGTAATTTTCCTCTTTCAATACCAAGAGAAATCAATTTTCCAACCCCTTCAGTTTCCAACCGTACAAAAGGATCATTGGCAAGGATTCGGTTATCAATATATGCGGGCAAAAATTTTGATGCATCATCCCTAGAAAGACCTAATGTTGTTTGAGTAAGATCATTAGTTCCAAATGAGAAAAAATCTGCATATTGAGCTATTTCATCTGCTACGACACATGCACGTGGCAGCTCAATCATTGTGCCAATAGAATATTCAATTTCAATCCCTTTTTCTTTTATTACTGATTCTGCAACCATAACTACACGCTCACGGGCGATACGCAATTCTTCAGCTAACCCAACTAATGGAATCATAATTTCAGGATAAACAGTTACATTTTGTTCAGATAAGGTGCATGCGGCTTCCATAATTGCCTGTACTTGAATATCGTATATTTCTGGAAAAGTCATCGCCAATCGAACTCCTCTATGTCCTAACATTGGGTTCTGTTCACGCAAAGAATCAACACGTCGTTCAATATCTTCAACTGGCAACTTCAATACTGAAGCCAATTCTTCCATTTCAGATTGCTTAGTGGGCAAAAACTCGTGAAGAGGAGGGTCAAGTAGTCTAATAGTAACTGGATAAGGGGACATGGCATTGAGTATTCCAATAAAATCATCTCTTTGTATTGGCAAAATAATTTTTAATGCGGCGTTGCGTGATTCACTGTCATTAGCAAGGATCATTTGCCGCACTGCAGAAATCCTGTCAGAACCAAAAAACATATGCTCGGTTCGACAAAGACCAATACCTTCTGCACCAAATGCTCGAGCTTTTTGTGCATCTTCTGGAGTGTCTGCATTCGCACGAATATTTAATCTTCGCAAATCATCTACCCAAGACATTATTTCATCAAATTCAGGTGGGAATTCTCCCTCAAGTGTAGCAACTTCACCGAGTATGACTTCACCTGTATTTCCATCAAGTGAAATAATTTCACCTTCATTAACAATAATTTCAGTGCCATTAGAGCCAACTATCTTCATCTGTTTGTTGGCAAAGTCAATTTCTAAATTAGTGCATCCAGTAACACAGCATTTACCCATTCCACGAGCAACGACTGCGGCATGAGATGTCATACCACCGCGTGCAGTTAAAATACCAGCGGCACCAACCATTCCTTCTATATCTTCCGGGCTTGTTTCACTACGAACTAATATTACTGACTCACCACGATTAACCCAGTTGGAAACATCGCGAGGTGTAAAAACAACTCGACCTACTGCAGCACCTGGAGATGCAGCCATTCCATGAGCAATAACATCTTTTTTGAACTGAGGATCAAAAACTGGATGGAGTAATTCATTCAATTGTTCAGCGTCAATCTGATTAATTGCTTCTCCCTTCGAAATTAATCCTTCATTGACTAATTCAACAGCAATACGCAAACTAGCCAAACCTGATCTTTTACCATTACGAGTTTGAAGAATCCATAGCTTTTCTTGCTGAATAGTAAATTCAATATCCTGCATATCACCAAAATGATTTTCCAAATTTTCACATGCAGAAAGTAATTCTTGATAAATCTTAGGCATATAAACTTCAAGAGATTCTGAATTTTTTTCTCCGGGAGATGAAGAGATCGGTTGTGGAGTTCTAATACCTGCGACAACATCTTCACCTTGTGCATTCACAAGAAATTCACCGAAAAGATCGTTAGAACCAGTAGATGGATTGCGTGTAAATAGCACTCCTGTAGCACAATCTTCACCAAGGTTACCAAACACCATAGCCTGAACATTTACTGCAGTTCCCCAATGATCAGAATAACCATATTGATTCCGATATATTACTGCACGAGGATTTTGCCAACTTTCAAAGACAGCACCAATAGCACCCCAAAGCTGTTCCCAAGGGTCTTCAGGAAATTCACTACCTTTAGATCTAATCAGATCTTTATATTCAAAAACCAATTCTTTCAGTGATTCACCATCTAGATCGGTGTCATTAATTAGGCCCAATGAAGATTTTTTTGCCTCAAGCAATGCTTCAAATGGATCTTCATCAGTTTCATCATCTTTTCCAATATTTAAGACTACATCACCATACATCTGTACGAAGCGTCGATAGGAATCATAAGCGAATCGATCGTTACCAGAGCGTTTTGCCAGACCAGAAGCAGTATCATCGTTCAACCCTAAATTCAAAATTGTATCCATCATACCGGGCATTGAAACTCGAGCTCCCGAGCGAACTGACACTAATAATGGATTATCTGAATCACCAAAGTTAGATCCGACGGTATTCTCAATTAGATTTATCGCATCTTCTACCTGTTTCTTAAGTGAAGCTGGAAATATGCCTTCTAATTCATAGAAGGCATTACAAACTTCTGTGGTAATTGTAAATCCTGGGGGAACAGGAATACCAAGGGTGGCCATCTCAGACAGACCGGCACCTTTTCCGCCCAGCAAATTCTTAAGATGCGTACCACCCTCAGAAATTTCACCACCAAAATGGTAAACTAGCTTTTCTGAAATAGAAGAAACCTCAGATTTATTAGAAATTACGGACATTCGTACAAAACTATCCTAACTAATCCAACTCAAAAATATAGAGATTTAATAAGTAAGTTTCAAAATCTCCAGTAACATTAGAGAGAAGAAGTTTATAATACACCGAATAATACTATGAAAAACACTTCCAATAATGGATCTGCAGAATCTTATTACATCCAAAATGCAAAAAGGCTTTTGGATTTGCATGAAAATATCATGTCTGTACATGCTACACGTTCACGAGATTCTCTGGGAAGAGCTAAGGTCGAAGATAATCCACAGCTACGTTCGAATTTTCAGATCGATAGAGATCGTATCATACATACCCGTGCTTTTAGAAGATTAAAACATAAAACCCAGGTTTTTATTGCTCCAGACTCTGATCATGTAGTAACACGTATGACACATACTATTGAAGTACAACAAATCGCTAGAACAATTGCGAAAGCATTGGGATTAAATGAAGACTTAACAGAAGCTATAGCATTAGGCCATGATTTAGGTCATACCCCTTTTGGACATGCTGGCGAAGAAAAATTAGCCGAACTCTTGCCTACTGGTTTTAGACACAATGAACAATCATTGAGAATAGTCGAAAAATTAGAAAAAGAAGGAGAAGGTCTTAATCTTACTTTTGAAGTACGCGATGGAATTCTTCGCCATTCAAAAGGCATGGCCTCAGTAACTAGTGACGATGGTTGGGGAACTCCTGCCACATTAGAAGGAGAAATAGTAAAACTTTCAGATGGCATAGCATATTTAAATCATGATATTCAAGATGCAATTAGAGCGGGGCTAATAACCGAGGAAAGTATACCTTTGCGAGCAATTAGACTATTAGGAAACGCACACAGCGATAGAATCAACACACTAGTTCATGATTGTGTAAAAACATCTTTAGAAAATTTTGCTCAAGACAAGCCAAAAATATTATTAAGTGATCCTGTATTAGAAATAATCGATGAGCTAAGATCTTTTATGTTTGAAAGAGTATATTTACATGAAAGTACCTTAGAAGATGCAAGACTTGGACAAGAAGTTCTCGAGAAATTATTTACGTACTATCTACAAAATCCTCAGGAAATTACAGGATGGTCATTAATGGAAGACCAAGATTGGCGACGTTCTGCAGATTATGTATCTGGAATGACTGACCACTACGCCCTTCATCAGGCAAGAAAGTTAAAATTAATCGATTAGTAATCTTATGTTGTTGTCAAAAATATATAAAATTCTAAAATCAAAAAAACTTTTCATTGACCTGAGTGTTTTTTTATCAATCACTATAATAACTGTAGGGGCTGTTTTTTATTTTTATTCTCCAGAAAAAGAGACACTGACATCAGCAATTCCCATTAGAGATCTAGCAATGCGTTCAGCACCTAACCCCACAACAGCTATTGTATCTAATGTTGAAACTGGAACACCAATAGTAGTTTTAGCACGAAATAAGCAAGCCAATTGGATACTTATACAAAAGGTATCCAACCCCAATCAAACGGGTTGGCTACCCATCGATGGTGTAGATCCGCTTCCGCAAATAGAAATACTACCAATAGCTACAGTTGTTCCAGGAATAAACAAAAAAAATGTTGTACCAACAGCTGCAAATCAACCAAATCAAACTACGCAAAAAAATGATGATTTACCAGATCTGTCAATTGAGGATGTTTTTGTAAAAAATAATAAACTCGTAGTCGTTTTATCTAATGTTGGAGAAATAGACGTCCAAGGTAGAATACATACCTCAATCGATGGTTCTCCCCCTACACCTGTAGATATTAAAATAGGAGAACCATTACGACCTGCAGAAAAAATTGAGGTCACTCTCGAAAATGAATATGTTCAACGTAGAGGTTCTGTACATATAAGTGCTTATACCGATCCGCCTATATATGAACGAAATATTGGCAATAATGAAGTCAAAATTGTTGTCAGCCCAGATCTACCTAATGATCTTGAACTCTCAGGCGTTACTATTATCAAATCACAAGACATCATCCGTGTTTTGATAACGAATAAAAGTCCCATACCTATAACTGGAAGTGCTACAATCAGCGTACGTTCTACATTAGATAAATCCAAGGAACTTTACACGATCCAACCCTACTTTAGCTTAGGATCAGAAGAGTCAGTTCACTTCGATATTAATAGTAGAAAAAATATTGATACAGATAAACTAGAAATATTGATGAGTACATCAGCGATCAATGATTCTAATTTGGAAAATAATATCTCCCCACGAATCAGAAATTAGATTATGTTACTGGGATCATTAGTTAAACTTTTGGAAACTTCTCACCGCGAATTGCTTGATGCAATTGCAGATCAAACTGAAAGCGAATTCCATAGGTCATTAGGTGGTGAATATGGAGAATCTTCATTAGTAGAAGTTCTTACAAAGATTGCATGGAAAGAACGTGGGGTTTCTATCGATACATTTGATCGACCGATGCCACCTCAAGCGATTCATGATCTTGTTGGAGCAAGATGGCAAACATTAAAAATCCTCCCCGCATTAGATAATAAATCAGCTAATCAACTAGTAGAAAAAATCGTAGAAAGAGAAAAAAATCTAGTAGAACACTTACTTCAAAATAAGGAAATTTTGGAATAGTTCACTATGATCCGAGGAATTAAACATCAAAACAAGGCAAAATTATGACAACGATTGAAGAAATTAAGAATCGCCTTAATTTACTAGAGACAATTGAAAGCTATGTCCCTGAATTAAAACAAGCTGGACAAAATTGGAAAGCATGTTGCCCATTCCACAATGAACGTACTCCCTCCTTTGTCGTCAATCCTAACCGTGGTACTTGGCATTGCTTTGGGGCCTGTAGCACGGGAGGGGACGTTATTGAATTCGTCCGACGTATTGAAGGTTTAGAACTTAGAGATGCGATAAAAATTTGCGCAGAACGTGCCGGAATTGAATTAAAAGCACCTTCAGCAAAAGAGAAGGCAAAAAAAGAGGAAAATGAACGATTAATCCGTGCAAATGAATCAGCAGCAATCTTTTTTCAATCCAACTTAAAAAAAGATATAACCCCTTCTATCGCCTATCAATATGCTAGCAATCGAGGCTTAGATGATGGTGCTATCGACAAATGGCAAATAGGTTATGCACCTGAAAATTGGAGCTCTCTAACTGACCATCTCATGTCGAGAGGTTTTACCGCAGAAGATCTGATCGAATCAGGATTGTCAGTTAGAAGTGAAAAAAGAATCTATGATCGTTTTCGTAACAGATTAATTTTCCCAATCCGCGATACACAAAGAAATATTATCGGTTTTGGTGCTCGTAGTTTAATTTCCGAAGAAACACCTAAATACTTAAACACGCCTCAATCACCGCTATTCGATAAAAGTGGATCTCTATTTGGTATCGATCAAGCCTCTGAATCAATACGTAGACTAGATACTGCAATAATTGTTGAAGGTTATATGGATGTTATAACGAGTCATCAATTTGGATTCACTAATGTAATAGCATCCATGGGAACTGCTCTAACTGAAAAACAATTAAATCTTATTAAGCGTTTTTCAAAAAATATCATACTCGCACTAGATTCAGATGAAGCAGGTGCTGCAGCAACATTAAGAGGTCTCGAAATAGCAACAAATACAATAGAAAGAGATTTAGTTGCTACTGTTGACTGGCGAGGACTGGTTTCCTACCAAAACACATTAAACACCGATATAAAAGTAATAAGCTTGCCTGAGGGAGAAGATCCAGATTCATTGATTAGAAAAAATCCTGAGGCATTCAATGAATTAATCGAAAATTCATCTTTAGTAATTGATCATATTTTCAATTCTGTAGGTAATAAAGTTGATATAGATGATGCACGTTCTCGATCAAATGCCGTTAATACACTTGCACCCAGTATTAGTGCTATTTCAGACCCAGTTATAAGATCGCATTATGTGCAAAAACTCGCTCGCTTAGGAGGTGTTACAGAACAAATTGTAATGAATTTTGTTATGCAATCAGGTAAATATAAACCTAGAGCTGTGGCAACTACTAAAGAGGTAAATCGTGCTCGTAATCAAAAAATATCCACACCTGATGGAGAAATACAAATTCTACAATTATTGCTTCAAAGAACTGAATGTCGAACTGAAGGTTTAAAATTGGATCCGGATGTTTTTGAACAACCTCTCAATAGATTAACTTTTGATTATTGGTGTAATAATATACTGCCTCATGGTGAAAACTTAGATGAATCAGAGGCAATGTTAAATGAACACACTAAAGAGTTAGAATCTGCAGTGCTTCCTGATTATGACTCCAATGTGGTTGTAAAAATGTTAAGTGATATTTATAAAAATTTACTGTTACAACGAAAATATGAACGTATTCAAGGGGCATTAATCCAAGGTGTCGATGTATCAGAACAACAAAAAGAGTCCTTAATTACTAATCAACGTGAGTTACGCAAACAAATTAGGGAAAATAAAGGGTTATAGTATCTTATAGTTCTGAATATAAATACATTGATGCTAGCGTGAACTTTGTCCTGCTTTATTATAGATAAACTGATATAGGAAAAATCTGTGTTATATGAATACTTACATGGGCGCACGAAAAAACGTGGATGCCCTAAGACATTCGAAATCATTCGATCAATTAGCAATCGTGATGAACCTGCACCATGTCCAAAATGTGGAGATAAAAAATCTGAACGAATTCGCTTTCAAAGCTTTGCAATAACTTCTAACTCAGCACCTGATTTGGTAGCAGGCAACACAGAAATGGAAGACTTCGACGATTTCGATTAATCTAAATTCGACACTCCAGATTCTTCGTTTGGGATATTACCGTCAACGTTTATATGAGGAAGCATTCTGTCAATTACACTAGGAATCCACCAATTATTTTTCCCTAATAATTGCATCGTTGCTGGAACAAGTAACATTCGAACAATAGAAGCATCCAAGAATATTGCAACACCCAATCCTAATCCAAAAAGTTTTACAATTCTGTCATCTTCAAGAATAAAACTCCCAAAAACAACAACCATTATTGATGCAGCAGCAGTAATTACTTGTGCAGTAGAAGCAAGGCCATCTGCAACGGATTCTTCCGCGTTACCTTTTGTATCATATTCTTCTTTTACCCGAGATAATAAAAATACTTCATAGTCCATAGACAAACCAAAAAGAATCGCGAACATCATCATTGGAACGAATGGTTCTATAGGTGCACCATCGATACCAATAAGACTACCTAACCAACCCCATTGAAAAACTGCAACAACTATTCCATACGCAGCACCAATGGAAAGAACATTCATTATGACAGCCTTAATAGGAACCAAAATTGAACGAAAAACTATTAACAAAAATAAAAATGAGACAGCAAGGATCGCACTAAAGAACAATAACAGTCTACCTGCCAAATAATCGGTAAAATCTGTGTTCGTGGCCACAAGTCCCGTCACATTAATCTGTAACGTACTATTTTTAGTGATATCAGGAACAATATTATTTCTGATATCACTAACAAGATCATTAGTATCACTAGATTGAGGGCCTGTAGTAGGAATTAAGTTGATCAAAAAGGCTCCAGATTGATCAGGATTATCCATGTCACTTGGTATGGGTGGAGAAACTGCTGCAACACCAGTAGCTGCATTCAATGCATACATTAACTGCTGAAGATTTTCAAAGTCACTCGGTTGAGATGTTTTTGCAGTAATGACCAAAGGACCGTTAAATCCAGGCCCAAAGCCATCAGAAATTAAATCATATGCACGTCGTGTAGTAGTATCCTCAGGGTAGTTACCTTCATCAGAAAAACCTAAGTTTAAGGACAAAATTGGTGAAGCAAAAAGTAACAATATAGCTGTGCCGATTATTAATGCACCCCAAGGTTTTCGTTGTACTATCCGACTCCAGCGGTAGGGATAAGTCTCTTGTAAAGGTCGAGTTTTTCTTTTAGGAACCTTCCATTTTAAGAATGGTAAAAACCTTCCAATCAAAAAAAGGACTAATGCGCCTGGTAATCCGACAATAAGTAATTCTTGAGTACCTAATCCAAATCCCAACAATCCAACTGATATAAAACTGGCCGCTAAGAGTTGATACCAATATGTTGTTTCAATCTGATCTTTAACAAATCCCAAAAGGCACGGAAGCAAAGTAATCGAAGCCAACATTGTTACTAAAACAGTGGTGGCTGCACTAATCCCCAAACCGGACATAAATTGAAAGCCCACTAATAATAGGCCCAATAATGAAATAACTACCGTTAACCCTGCAAAAATAACAGAATGTCCTGCAGTGCTCATTGCTAATACAGTCGCATCTTTAGGAGATTTCCCCGCATTAAGAGATTCACGGTAACGAGTTACTATCAAGAGTGCATAGTCTATCCCGACTCCTAGACCAATCATCGCACCCAAGGTTGGAGCGAAATCAGGTACAGCATACACATTAGAAATTAGGGTAATCAATGCAATCCCAACGCCAACTCCAGCAACTGCTACAGCTATCGGTAAACCCATTGCTAGAACTGAACCAAAGGCAAAAATTAATACCACTACAGCAAATGCCAATCCAATAAATTCTGATTCAGGGGGTTCAAAACCTCCTAAAATCTGTCCACCAATCTCTATTTCTAACCCATCAATATTAGGAGCAATCCCACGAATTTCTTCACCTAAAATACCGCCACCAGTTTGATCAATATCTCCAGAAACTGTTACTTCGGCAAAAGCAACTTGACCTGTGGGGTTAACCTGTCCTCGTCCTAAAATTTCATCATATGGGCTTACTACTGAAGCGATGCCTTCAAATCGAGTTGTTTGATCAAACATTTTTTCCATCGCGTCACGAATTGTAGGATCAAGCACACCTTGATCAGCACGGAAAACTATAGAACCTCTATATCCACTACCAGCACCATCAAAATATTCATCCAGAACAATAAAGCCGTCTCGACTATCCGATTCTGGAATTTCAAACGAACCATCATAGGCAGATCCTATGTAAGCTGTGAGACCAAAAATTGACACTGCAATAAATAACCATCCCAGCAATACACGTTTGGGGTTTTCAAAACACCACTGCCCTATTTTACCCAGCACAATTAATCCTTATTCTTATGCAATACGTATACATTATCGCCAATACTACATTCAGTTAAGTTTAATTTAAAAATGTAGCTAATCATGATTTCTTTCCATAAAAAGACAATAAATATCCTAAAAAGATAAGTAATAAAGATTCGAAAATAGTAAGTATGCAAATAATCTTCGTAATGTCTAGCCAGAATTGACGAGGAAAAATCTGTATCAATGCATCAGAAGAAGGGTTAAGTTTCCAAAAATCATTATTAAATAAAATCAGGTGAAATTGCTCAAAAGCTCTATCAAAACCTGTAAAAATTATTAATGCTAAAGACACTAAAATAGCTAACATTCCCACACCAGAGTAAATAAGTAAAGAACCCATATACGGAATCTTTTTTTCTTGCGACCAGAGAAAAATACTAGTGACATAAGTGACAATTATGACAAAAGTAATATTATGGGCTTGAAATAAACGATCCATAATTATTTTTACATCATACATATGCAGAATTTCTCGTTCCGAAAAAAGAGAGTATTCCATTCCGTCTTTTCGAAATTTAACATCTAACAATTCATCACTTCTCGCATTTTGAAAGTAATCGATCAATGAAGTAGCAACTACGTTTAACTGCTGTTGATCTAACCCGGAGCTTTCCTCAATCTCGTAACGCTCAAAAGCGAATTCATAGACCGAGTAATTCGTAGCTAAAACGCGCAAATTAGTTAGTAATAAAAATAGAGGTAATGATATACAAAATAAAATTACTACTACAGAACGTGTTATTCTCACTCTTTAGTATACTTTCCATATGAAAACTAATCAGAACAATAAAATAACAGATCAATTTTTAGATTTAACCCACGTTGCCGAACTACTTCAGTTAAAACCTAATGAACTACAAGTTCTTAATCTAAAGTACACTAATTTCGATACCAGAAGGAAATTACTAATTCTAAAAAGTGAAATTAAAAAAAGCCTGCCTTTATTACTAAGTAGGTACCCAGAAAATTTAGAAATCACTACTGTACAAGAAGGTAAAATATCAAAATCATACCTTTCAGATGCACCAACAAATTGTGATGCATGGTTCATACCTGGCTTAGACACAACGAATGATCCAAGATCTTTGATCTCATTTCGTACAATTATTGAAAAATTATTTAGCCCAGAAGGATGCCCTTGGGATCAAGAACAAACACCACAAAGTTTGATCCCTTTTTTCCTCGAAGAAACTTACGAATTAATTGATGCAATTGAAACAGGCAATAGTAATGAAAAACTTGAGGAAATAGGAGATATACTAGCGCATATTTTCATGCAAACCTCTATCGCTCAATTAGCTGATGAATTCACATTAGAAGATGTAGTTGAATACGTATCAAAAAAATTCATACGCCGACACCCTCATGTCTTTGGAAATGTAAAAAATAAATCGTCTCAAGAAATTGAGCAACAATGGCAAAATATAAAAGCAGCTGAACGCAACGAAAAAAATGCAAAAGAATCGGTAAGTGCCATCGATTCTATCCCACGAAGTGCTCCAGCCTTATCTAGAGCACAACAATTACTGTCAAGAACTAAAAAAATAGGATTATCCAAAACAGAAATCTCTATCCAACAACAAATTAAATCCATTCAAGAATGTCTTGATCAAGAAAATTACACCCAAACAATAGAATTATTACTTTGGACAACGCTCTTGTTGGCGGATGAAAAACAATTAAATGCTGAACAAATTCTACGTAACAGCTCCAATAAA
>CEQN01210450.1_pt1 | contig 11477 bp, 5 predicted proteins | sample 427011 | NCBI WGS metagenome assembly CEQN01 (sample SAMEA2621277, study PRJEB7988) | marine metagenome | biome: marine biome (ENVO:00000447); feature: deep chlorophyll maximum layer (ENVO:xxxxxxxx); material: "saline water (ENVO:00002010), including plankton (ENVO:xxxxxxxx)" | depth 120 m
ATTATATATTACAGGTAACGTAGAAGTCTAAATCATATTGTATATAGTTTTGTTTTTTTTGGGACGACAAACATAGTAAATGCTTAGTAAAAAAAAAAATTAAATAATTTATTATAATGACGGAAAAGCACATTGTTATCACAAATGCTCGTGTAAATAATTTAAAAAACATTGATATAAAAATACCTCGAAATAAACTAGTTGTTATTACGGGAATTTCTGGATCTGGCAAAACGTCTTTAGCTTTCGACACTATTTTTGCCGAAGGACAAAGGCGATATGTTGAAAGCTTAAGCTCTTATGCTAGACAGTTTTTAAACAGAGTTGACAAACCAAATGTAGATTCTATTTCAGGGATCTCTCCATCTATAGCAGTTGATCAAAAAAGAAACACTAGAAATCCTCGCTCATCAGTTGGTTCTGTTACGGAGTTGTATGATTACCTCAAATTATTATTTTCTAGAATTGGCGAAACAATATCTCCAAAATCTGGAGAGGTTGTAAAAAGAGAATCAGAAAAAGATGTTATTTCTTTTTTGCTTAAACAAAAGCATAATTCAAAATATATTATTTATTTCAATCAAGAAATAAAGACAACATTATACAAAAGACAATTAGATGTTTTGCTACAAAAAGGTTTTACAAGAATTTTTGAAGATTCAAAAATCAAATATATTGAAGATTTAATCAAATCTCCTCCCAAAAAAACAGTAGCAGTTTTATTGGACAGGGGAAAAGCCAATCCTTTAGATGAAAGCACTCAATTTAAAATTAGAGATGTTGTTAAAAAAGGGTTTTTTGAAGGAAAGGGGAAAATTATTGTAAAAATTGAAGATGGAAAAGAAAAAACTTTTTCAAACTTGTTTGAAAAAGATGGCTTTAAGTTTCATGAACCATCATTAAATTTTTTTAATAGCAATAGTCCATTTGGGGCTTGTAAAAACTGTTCAGGTTTTGGAAATACTCTAGGAATTGATAAAAGGTTAATTATTCCTAACGAAAACATTTCAGTTTATGGTGGGGCTGTAGCGCCATGGAGAACAAAAAAAATGAGTAGATGGCTAAACCCTTTAATTTTAAATAATAATATTTTTAATTTTTCTATACATAAACCATACAACAAGCTTTCAGAAAAAGAAATAGATATATTATGGAACGGCAAGGGGGTTTTTAAAGGTATAAATAAGTTTTTTGATTATTTAAGTTCTAAAAAACATAAAATTCAATATAGGGTTATGGCCTCAAGATATAAAGGTAAGACTACTTGTAATGAATGTTTAGGAACAGGAATTCGAAAAGAAGCTTCATATGTAAAGATTAATAACAAATCTATTCAAGAACTTTTGACATCCCCAATAGAAGATCTTTTGTTTTTTTTTAAAAAAATAAAACTAAACCAAACAAAGAAAAAAGTTTCATCTAGAATAATCTCAGAATTAACTCTGAGATTAGAATTGGTTAATCAGGTTGGCTTAGGTTACCTAACTTTAAATAGAAGATCAAACACCCTTTCTGGAGGTGAGTTTCAAAGAATTAAATTAACAACAGCATTGGGCAGTCCTTTAGTTGGGTCTTTATATGTTTTAGATGAGCCAACTATAGGCCTTCATCCTGATGACACATTTAAGTTAATTAGAATACTTAAATATTTAAGAGATATAGGAAATTCTGTTTTAGTTGTTGAACATGATGCTGATATGATAAAGTCTAGCGATTATTTAATTGATATCGGTCCAAAAGCAGGGATAAATGGTGGAAAAATTATGTTTCAAGGCAATCCAAAAGCGTTAAAAGCAGAATCTTGCTTAACAGGGCGTTTTATAAAAAAAACAGATATTCAATTAAATAAAAACTATAAAAAAACTACAAAAAAAATTATAATTAAAAATGCAAGAGAGAATAATCTTAGAAATTTAAACATAACTATACCCTTAGGAGTTTTTGTAGTTGTAACTGGTGTTAGCGGATCTGGAAAATCTACTTTGGTAAATAATGTCTTGTATTCTACTTTAGCTAAAAGATTTGGCAGAAAACCAGATAGAATTGGAAAATGTGACTCTATAGAAGGAGATTTAAATTATATATCTAACATAGAAATTGTAACTCAAAACTCATTAGGTATTAGTTCTAGGTCAAACCCTGTTACTTATACAAAAACTTACGATATAATTAGAAAACTTTTTTCAGATCAAAAGAAAGCAAAAAGGTTAAATTTAAAACCAGCACACTTTTCCTTCAACGTAGAGGGGGGTAGATGCTCCGAATGTTTAGGTGAAGGCGTAAAGAAAATAGAAATGCAATTTATGGCCGATATAATTTTAGAATGTGAAGAATGTAAGGGTAAAAGATTTAATAAATCTATCCTATCAATAAAATATAATAATAAAAATATTTTTGAAGTTCTTGACTTAACCATTGATGAGGCTTTTCTTTTCTTTGAAGAAAACAATCAAATAATTAAAAAACTAAAATCTCTTAAAGAAGTAGGGTTGGGATATTTAAAATTGGGACAACAAACCAGCACTTTAAGTGGCGGCGAAGCTCAAAGATTAAAATTAGCTTCATTTTTGGACCTAAGTAAATCTAAAAAAGAAACAAACTCTTTATTTATATTAGACGAACCAACAACAGGGCTGCATTATTATGATATTGAAAAGTTATTAATTTCAATTAATAAACTGGTTGATTCTGGAAATTCTATTATCTGTATAGAACACAATTTAGAAGTGATAAGAAATAGCGATTGGATTATTGATCTAGGACCATCAGGTGGAAAAAATGGAGGAAATATTTGTTTTCAAGGGACCCCTAAAGATTTAATAAAGAAGAAAAAAAATTTAACAGCTATGTATTTAGCAAATAAGGTAATTTAATTTTCCATTAGATATTTTATTTCATCCCGATTTAATAACCTATCAAAAAAATAAAAATCATCTAATTTTCCTTTAAAATAATTTGAGCTAGAGTCTAAACTGGATTTCTTTCCTAAAGAAACTCCGAAATATTTATCTATTGGGTTTGAATTAAAATAAAATGAATTTCCAACACCATCAACATAAAGGCCCCATGTATTTTTGTTTTTTGAAAGTAAAAAATGATGCCATTTTTTTTCTCCCACACTTCCTAAAACTCCAATAGAAGATGCTATATTCCATGATTCTATTTCTGGATTAGTATTTAAACTAAACGAAACAACAAATGGGTTATCTGTTTTATTCCAATCTAGGCTTAAACCAAATGAAGGAATAATATTTAAAATATTTTGATTTTGTTTTTTTATTTCATCAATAAAAAACCAGCCAGATATTGTATAATTTTCATTTCCAATATTGAAAAACTCTTTAGAAATAACAATATAATCATCAATACCATCAAATTTATATGCTGCATTATCATTACCGTTCCTATCTTTAGTAAGAACAACCCCATATACTTCTGCATTATTTCCATTTCCACTTTTATCTTCAGCATTATTACTAAAATCATAATTTGCTAAAAGTCCATCATACCCTAAAGACTCTTGAACAGAAATTTGAAAAGAAAGATCAGTATTTTGATCACAATTATCGGTTAGTATAATTTTAAAAACACCTTTTCCACTTTTTTTTGAATTCAAACGAATTTTTATCTTTCCAGACTTAGAGTTTTTAGATGGAGTAGTTATTAAAAGAACATTTCCTAAATCAAATTCAAATTTTAATTTGTTGTAACCACATGGGGCATTGTAATTTATAATTATATCATATGGGTTATTAGAATACAAAGTTATTATTTGATTATGGCTAGTAGATAAGCCTGGTTCTTCGAACAGTGTATTTTTTAATTTTTCATTTTCTTCATTATCGCAACCAATCAAAATAAATAGAACAAAAAAAAATATTTTCCTCATTATTTAAAACTGTATTTAGGTAGAGTTGTTTTAATCAATTATTTTTATAATCAATTTCATCAATGAAACAAATATGAGTAAAAATATTATTATAGCCAATTGGAAAATGAACCTTCAATCCGAGGAAGTAAAAAAATTAACATCAAATATTATCAAAGGTATTGCCAATAACATTAATGAAAGTAAAAAAATACTATGCGTTCCTTTTTTATATATTGAAACCGCAAAAAAGTTAATAAATGAAACAAAAAACGTTTTTGTTGGAGCTCAGAATTGTAATGAAAATAAAAAGGGAGCTTTTACGGGAGAAACCTCATGTGAGATGCTAAATTCTATGGGAGTAAAACATGTTATAATTGGTCACAGCGAAAGAAGAGAGTATTATTATGAGACTGATGAAATAATAGAAAAAAAAATTTTTCAACTAATTAGCAATAAAATGTGTCCAATATTTTGTTGCGGAGAAACGTTAGAGGCAAGAGAAAACAATTCTTATTTTGATTATGTTGACTCACAAATTGACAAATCTCTTTTTAGATTAAATTCAAATCAAATTTCTAAAGTTATTGTAGCCTATGAACCTATATGGGCTATTGGTACTGGAAAGGTTCCTCGGTTAAAAGAAATTGAAGAAATGCATAAATTCATTAGAAAAAAAATAAACAACAAATATGGTAAAATAATTTCTCAAAATATAAGCATCTTATATGGTGGGAGTGTAAACGCATCCAACGCAAAAGACATATTTAATTTACCTAACGTTAATGGTGGTTTAATTGGAGGAGCCTCCTTAAATTCAAATGAATTTTTAGGTATTGTTAAAGAATTAAAATAATAATTTTATTTTTTATGCTTTTAGGCATTTTGTTTTTTTTATCAACGTTTTTTAATCCTGTTTATCAAGATAAAAAATTTACAAAAGAGAACTTTGTTTCTAAAATAAAAGCAGACGTAGAGACATATGATATTAACAATAATTTTTTAAGAGATATTTCACCTATTTGGCAAACAAAACTATCATTAAATGACAAAAACAAACTAATTGAAATATTAAACAATATAACTGAAAACAAAAATAATCTTGATAATTCTATTTATTTTTCCTTCTTAAATTATATTGTTCTGCTGTATGGTAGTGATGTTACTTTAGCATCAAATTTTTTAGAGATAATAACGTATCATGAAAGTCAGGCAAAGCTAAAAAACATATCAATTCTTGATGAGATAAATTATGTATCAAATATTTTAAAAGAAAAAACCCTTACTCAAAATAAATTAAAAAAAATATTTTATTCAGATGGTCAGGTTTTTTTTAGTATTAAAAAAACAGAGGAAGATGATAGAGATACGTTTTATTTTGGTGATGAAGAAGAAAACAACGAGGAGTTAAATTTGATTTTAGATTTTAAAAACATCGAATTACATATTTTAACCACAAATGATTCATTTAAGATTAAAAACTCAAATTTAAAATACTCAATGAATGAAGAATCTTTTGAAGGAAATGGGGGAAAATTAGATTTAAATTTAAGAGTAGATCTTATTGGTAGTATTTCTTTGGAGTTAGGCTCATACTATTTAGACCAAAATAATGTTTCTATTTCATCATCTAATTCAATTCTTATATCAGACCTATCAAATAAAGTTGAAGGTATTTTTGAATACAACTCTCAAAGAAAAAAAAGACAAAAGGACAAAAACCATTTTTCTTTTAGCTCTAACTCTAATAAAATAAATATTCCAATTGATAAATCAACTAAACTTATTTCAGGAATTAGCTTAGAAGGAAAAAACTTTTCAACCGCATCTTCTCTTGGTAAAAAATCAAAAATTGTTATACTAATACCCAACGGAGGTTCATTAAATTTTGAGTCGGATAATTTCTTAATCGATTCTAAGGAAGTTCTTTCAGATGATTCAAGGTTTTCATTATTTCATGACAAAGATTCCTTATACCATGAATCAATCAGATTACAATATGATTTAAAATCAAAAAAACTCATTTTATATAGATCTAAAGGATCTCTTAAAAACGCATCATACTTTTCTTCTTTTTTCGATATTTCAATTAATGCTGATATGTTAGATTGGGATTTGGGTTCAGACAAATTTTTGTTGAAAAATATAACAGCACCCAATCAAAGACCCGTAATAATTGAATCTTCAAATTATTTTTCTAGACAAAGAGTACAACAATTAACAAGCATGAGTGGAATTAATATATTAAAAATAATTGTTAATTATTCTAATCTTAAAAGGCTCAATGAATTTTATTTAAATGATGTTGCTGCCCATTTTAAAATGAAAGATTCTGCCTTTAAGAATGGTTTAATTCAATTGTGGCAAAATGGTTTTATCCAATATGACCCTCTCGTTGGATTTATAAAGTTGAATTACAAGATAAAACATTATTATTATTCTCAAATTAATAAAAGAGATTACGATCAAATAAATTTTAATTCTATATCTCCTTCATCACAAAATATTGAGGTTGATTTAAAAAGTAAGGCTTTAAAAATAAATGGGGTAACCGATATAATTTTAAGTGAAGAAAATAATATAACAATTTATCCAAAAGAAAAAACGATTAAGTTATTAGAAAACTTAGATATTAAATGTGTTGGAGATATATCTGTTGGAAACTTTGATTTTAAGGGGGCTGATATGTCTTTTGAGTATAATAAATTTTTATTGAAGTTAGATAAAATTGATACGTTAAGAATAAAATCTAAAAATGCAGCCAATACACTCCAGGATGAAAATTATGAAACGACAGATACAACTTTAATTACAAATAATCAAACAATAAAAGAAACAGACATGTATAATTATTTATACAGCATAGATGGTTCTATTTTCATAAATCATCCAAAAAATAAATCTGCAAGAAAAAAATTACCAAACTACCCTTATTTTGTATCTGATCAAGGCACTGGTGTATATTTTGATCTTCCAGAAGAGTATGGTGAGGCGTATGACAGCACATTTTATTTTACAATTAATCAATTTAGAATTGATAGTTTAGACAAACCCCAACTACCATTGTTTGAATTTGATGGGGTGTTTTATTCTAAAAATGTTTTCGAACCTCTTAACGCTAAACTAATTACAATGCCTGATAAATCTTTAGGGTTTATAAAAAAGTTAGATGAAAAAGGACTGCCAGCTTATGATAATTCTATTACAGTTTTTGATACAATCCAAATGGACTCCAGGGGGTTATCAGGAAAAGGATATATAAATTATCTAACTTCTAATCTTTATTATAAAAAAATTAGACTTTTCCCCGATTCAGCAAAGGCTTTTATTGATAAAGGCTTTGTAATAGAAGGTTTTGATAATAATAATATTGGCCCTTTTCCTGATATGGAAATTACTAATATGGAAATGGGTTATTATTTTAATCAAGACCAAGATTCAGTGTATTTAAACTTGATTGATGAAGAAAACTATTATCCTATTAAGGCATATAACGATTTGGGTTTGATGAAAGGCAATATATCAATCAAAAGGACAGGTTTATATGCTTCTGGTGAACTTGAAATTTTCAATTCAAAAATATCATCTAACTTTTTCGATTTTAAAGAAGTGTTATTTTTATCGGAGTTCTCAAGTTTTTTATTATATACAGATGACGATAAAAAAGCAGCAATTTCTGGGGATGAATTGTATATAGATTTTAATCTATCTAATAATGAAGTTTTTTTCCAGCCAGAATATGAAGGCTATGCTGCCTTTTCTTTTCCCTATTCACAAATAAAAACATCAATCACTGAAGCCACATGGGACTTACAAGATCAACTATTTATTATGGAAAAAAATGAAGATACCGACTTATCTAATTCTTTTTTTTATTCTACAAAAAAAGAATTAGACAGCTTAAGTTTTTTAGCTGAAAAAGCTATTTATGATATAAATTCTAAAGAATTAAATATTGCTGGAATACCTCATATTAAAGTTGCAGACTCATACATAATACCCGAGGATGGATATGTTAGAGTTTTTGAAGACTCAAAAATTGATCAGCTTAAAAATGCCGAAATAATTTTAGACACATTAAATGAATATCATCATTTTTATAATTCAACTATAAATATATTTTCTAAAAATAAATATTCAGCCCAAGGAATATATAAATATATTAATTTTAATGAGGACACTTTTAATATTTTATTTAATTCATTCGAAACCGCTCAAATAACCAGAAATACTAAAAACTTTTATACTACTTTATCAAAAGGAGAAGTATTAGATGAAGACCTTATATTAATTGATCCAGGATTTCATTATAAAGGAAAAGTTCAATTATATGCCGACACGGAAGGGTTAGTTTTTAATGGAGAAGTTTCTCCTTCTATAACGGAAAGTCTAAAAAACCGATCATGGGTTGATTATAGTGGTAGGTTTTTACCTGGCGATGATTTTAGATTAGCATTAGGCAATAAAGACTCTCCTCCAAATACCATTCTATATAATTTAAATAATAATCAAGAAATGTTCTTTTCTTTTTTTGATTCTAATGAAAAAATTAATGCTGATCCAATCTTTGTTTCAGAAGGGGATCTTTTTTATGATGAAGTTATTGAACACTATATTATTGAATCAGTGGAAAAAACTGACGATATTAGGTCAACAGGTAAGTCTTTATCTTTTGATCATAATTCTAATACAATATATTTTGAAGGAAACTCTAATCTTTATAGAAATAACAATAATTTAAAAATCAAAAGTTCTTCTAATGGGAGTTTGAATATTGATTCGATAAGTATGTTTGTTAAATCTTTAATGACATTAGATATTAATTTAAAACCATCGGTTAAAGAAAAATTAGCTTTAAACTTTTTAAATATTATTGAGCAAGTCGGTGCACCGGTTGCCCATAGTAATGAAGAAGAGCTTCTAACTTCTCTAGGTAATCTAGTAGGTAAAGAAAAAGTTGCTGAGTTTGAAAATGAATTACTAACAACAGGCTATAGCCCAATTCATTTAGCTTCAGAAGAAGATTTAATAAAATTATTTCTATTTACAAACGTTGATTTAAAGTGGTCTGATGAACATAAGTCGTGGTATAATATATCCAAATTAAATCTTGCTAATATTGGTGAAGTAGAAATTAATGCTAGTTTAAATGGGTTTATAGAAATAACAAAAAACGCATCTGGGTATTCATTATCTTTATTTATTCAACCAGCTGCTGATTATTGGTGTTTTTTTAAATATGAAAATAACGAGCTTATTATGTATTCTTCTTTTGAAGATTTTAATAGAGAAGTTTTTGAGGTTAGAAGATCATCGAAAGATAAATATATTTGGCCAGATTATGGAGATGAAAAGGTTTCTCTAGAATTTGTTAATAATTTTATAAAAAAATATTTTAAGATAGATAAAAAATTCAGCTTCTCTTCACCATTTTTTCCTTTTTCAGAATCAGAAATTTTTGATCAAACTTCAGATGATGATGATGGTTTTTAAATAAATTTGTAGTATGAAAATTAAAGAATATATCTCCCAAAATAAGGAAAAGTTTTTAAATGAACTTTTTGAGTTATTAAAGATAGAATCTGTTAGCGCTGATCCTAAATTTAAAAATGAAGTAGACAAAGCATCAGATTTTATTGTTACTAAGCTTAAATTATTAGGGTTAGATAATGTTGAAAAGATTCAAACAAAAGGCCACCCGATTGTTTACGGGGAAAAAATTTTAAACCCAAATTATAAAACAATTTTAGTTTATGGACATTATGATGTTCAACCAGCTGATCCTTATGAACTTTGGGATACACCACCTTTTCAGCCGCAAATAAAAAATAATAAAATTTATGCTAGAGGCTCTTCAGATGATAAGGGGCAAATGTACATGCATTTAAAAGCATATGAATCTTTAAAAGAAACTGTTGGGATTGATTTTAATATAAAATTTCTTATTGAAGGTGAAGAGGAATGTGGTTCAGATAATCTTGAAAATTTCGTTTTAAATAATAAAGAAAAGTTAAAAACCGACATTATTGTTATTTCAGATACTTCTATAATTAATAACGACACACCCTCTATTACCGTCGGATTAAGGGGCCTAACTTATTTGGAGGTGGAATTAACTGGGCCAAATAGAGATTTGCATTCTGGAACATATGGTGGTGCTGTTGATAATCCAATCAATGTTCTTTGTAAAATGATAGCTTCTTTGAAGGATGATAAAGGCATTATACAAATTCCAAATTTTTATGATGATGTTAAAAGTTTTTCGAAGAAAGAAAGAGAAGCAATCTCAAAAGCACCATTTAATTTATTGGAGTTTAAAAACAAAATAGAAATAGATGATGTTTTTGGTGAGGAAGACTTTTCAACTGTTGAAAGAATAGGAATTAGACCGACGCTAGATGTAAATGGAATATGGGGAGGTTATATTAATGAAGGAGCAAAAACAGTATTACCTTCAAAAGCTTTTGCAAAAATCTCAATGCGCTTGGTTCCAAACCAAAAAAGTAAAGAAATAACAAAATTATTTATAAATCACATGAAAAAAATATGTCCAACAACATCTAAAATTGAAATAAAGGAGCATCATGGGGGTGAACCAGTAAATGTGAGTACTGATACTGTTGCCTATAAAGCGGCCGCTGCTGCGTTTAGGAAAGTTTGGGGGAAAGAGCCTTTGCCAACTTTTGATGGAGGTAGCATTCCAATTGTTTCTTTATTCAAAAGTGAATTAAACGTGGATTCAATTTTAATGGGATTTGGTTTAGATGAAGATGCAATTCATTCACCAAACGAATCTTTTGGTTTGTATAACTTCTATAAAGGCATAGAAACAATCTCAGTGTTTTATCGTAATTTATCAGGTAATGTTAAATAAACACAAGTCTTTTTTTTTAATTTTTTCATTATATTTTACTATTCCATCACTTTTTTCTCAAATACTAAAACCCATTTCTTGGGAGTTTAATTTGGATTCATCTTCAGTAGAAATTGATTCTACTATAAATCTTAATTTTAAAGCCTATATAGATAAGGGTTGGTATTTGTATTCTACTGATATGGATAGCTCTCGACCAATGGTTACTAAATTTTATTTTAATAACAATCAAAACATCAAGTTGATTGGTGAAATTATACCTATTGACAGAAAAGAAAAATATGATTCAACCTGGCAGGCAGATGTGACATATTTTAATGACTCAGCTTTATTTATTCAAAAAATACTACCATCTAAAACTCCAACAAACTTCGGAGGATATATTTCATATCAAGTTTGTTCGGATATCGATGGTTTGTGTGTTCCTTTTGAAACCGAGTTTGTTTTTTTTGATAATTGGGAATCTTCTCCTAAAAAAATTACTAATAAACCAGAAATAGATTTATTTAAATATGATTCTAGCATTTTTCCTTTTATACTATTTTCTTTTTTTGCTGGCCTTTTGGCTATTTTAACTCCTTGTGTGTTTCCAATGATTCCGATAACAGTTTCCTTTTTTATAAACAAAAAAGAATCAAGTTTAAAAAATGGTTTGTTTTACGGTGTATCTATAGTTTTAATATTTACTTTCATTGGCATTATCTTATCTGTTTTGTTAGGCCCAGGCGTAACAAC
>CEQN01048180.1_pt1 | contig 11465 bp, 11 predicted proteins | sample 427011 | NCBI WGS metagenome assembly CEQN01 (sample SAMEA2621277, study PRJEB7988) | marine metagenome | biome: marine biome (ENVO:00000447); feature: deep chlorophyll maximum layer (ENVO:xxxxxxxx); material: "saline water (ENVO:00002010), including plankton (ENVO:xxxxxxxx)" | depth 120 m
AAGCACTATTTTTCTTAAAGCTCTTAACAACTCTAGTGATGATATTCCCCCTGGTTCAGGAGTACCTGTTCCTGGAGCATGTGCAGGATCCATTACATCAACATCAACAGATATATATAATTTGTCAGGTCCATCCAATGCTTCTGATATAGCTAATTCTAGTACTTCATCAAATCCTTTTTTTTCTATTTCTGCCATTGTATGAAATCTCATGTTTTGACCTTTCATCCAATCTAGTAATTCAGGATAAGGCCAGGGACCTCTTAAGCCCATTTGTACAAAATTTTTTCCTGGGATTGCACCACTTTCAATTAATCTTCTCATTGGACTTCCGTGACTAATTATTACTCCGCCATAGGATGAATCTCCTGTATCAGCATGAGCGTCAAAATGTACCATTCCTACATCACCATATCCATATTTTTTTGCTACTGCAGTAGCACTAGGTAGAGTTATTGAATGATCTCCGCCTAAAATTATTGGAATAGTATCTGCGTTTAAGGCCTGAGTTACTTTTTTTTCTATTGCTTCATGTGATTTTTCTAAAGACATTGGTGGACAATTAGCATCGCCGAAATCTACAACATTTAGTTCATTAAGAGGGTAAACTTCCAAATTCAGATGATATAGATTTGAAGATTTTGCAGGTTTAGGCCAATAATCAGCTTGCCTGATTGCTCTTGGACCAAATCTTGCTCCAGGCCTGGCAACAACACCCATATCAACAGGTGCTCCAATTATTGAAATATCTGCATTTAATGATTTAAGTTCTTTTTCATCTTTTGCAAAAGGAGTTCCAAGGTATGTAGGCAATCCTATATAACTTGGATGTAATTCATCATCGTGAAGATCAGGCATTATAAACTCTTATACTAAGTATGGTTGAATAAAATATTATTTAGTAATTGTATCATTGAGTTGCAATGCTTTTATTTACTACTGATACTTTTATACCAATAAAATATAACTATACTTGCAAGTATTAATGGAATTGATAGAGTTCTAAAATATACTGTTGTTGAAAAATAGTTTAATAGTACTCCAGCCAAACTACCTGAAAATGATCCAATTATTTGTCCAAGTCCATACATAAATGCAAATGACGTTCCATGTAAATTTTTTGGCATTGTGTCACCAAGCCAGTTTCCTAACGAAGGATCATTTGAAGATATTAAAAATGAAACAACAGAAAAGATAATTATCGCAAATAACAAATTGTCAGATGTTAATACAAATAGTAATCCAGCTGCTAGGCATGAGATTAACAAAATATTTTTTCGGGTTTTTAAATTATCTAAATAACCACCAGCGAATGCCCCAATACCACCAAACAGAATTATAACTGAAGAAATTAATGATGTATAAAAATCTATGTCGTTAAACATAGAAGCAGAGTCTTTAAGTAATGTATTTATAAATACAGCTAACATTAAAAACAATCCAGATATTGAAAAATCTTTAAATGACGCATAGATAAAAATTGGAGAAACTTTTTTGTAATCTATGTTAAGTACATTTTTTTCATGAGGAATATTGAAGTCTTTTTTAAGATTGATGATTTCTTTGTCAAAGTAAATTAATATTATTGGTAGCGTTAACAGACCAAAAATAAGATACGATGCTTCCCATGAATAATTACTAGATATATTTATGAAGAACCATGGAGCTAATGCTATACCTATTGCTCCTCCTAGACTATGATACCCAAGAGATTTTGCAGTGTTTGTTGTATATTTTGTTATACCACTTGTCCCAACAGGATGATAAATACCAGATCCTATCCCTAAAACGATTACGCCAATACTAAAAGAGTTTAAATCCGATGAATACGAAATCATCCATGAACCAATACTAGACAATATTGCAAATAATATTATCCAATAAATAAAGTTAGATCTGTCACTTAAAATTCCTGATATAAATCCCGAGACACCTCTGAATATAGAAGCAGTATTGTATAGTAACCCCATTGATAGAATACTTAGATTTAAATCGTCAGAAACAAAGTATAATGTAAGGCCAAAAACTATGTGCATAATGTCACTAAGCGCATGGCTATATGAAAGATACAAATTCAAACGGAATTCTTTATTCATTATTTGCTTCCACACTCTGAATAAGGATTTCTGATAACATTTTATATCCATCAGAATTGTAATGACCTTCTTGTCCAAAAGGATAAATTGATTTGTAATTATTCATTTTAATTATGCTTTGATAAAAATTGACAGTGTTAATATTCAGATTACTACTTAAAGTATATATTTTGTCTATATTTTTTGTATTATTTTTTTTAATTTCACTTAACCCTGGGGTATAATTTGTTTTAACCTCGTTTAAACCAGGAGCATAAACAATATAAAGCTCTCCACCCCATTTTTTTATTTCATCATTTGCAATCTTCAATATTTGTTCTAAAGAAATTTCTTCATTAGTTGCAGTATTCATTAGTTTGTTGAAAACAATATCCCTTAATTCTGTTAATTTTATTATTTTCAAAATTTTAGATATAAAAACTGAAATAACAGATTCATTTTTAATTATTTGAAAATCTACATCAGTATTTTCCCCAATTGATTTTGAATTAATATACCCTCTAATTGCTTCATCTATTTCATTTTGCTTAGTGATCAGATTTTGAGAAAAATTTCTGTCCGTTAAATATTTTTGTAGTAAATCAGATTTTAATTCGTAATAAAGTTTCATGTTGTCATTTGAACTGAAACCCCATATAACTATTGGTGGTTTGAAAAACGAACCATATTCTCTAATTGAAGCCATTCCGAGTAATGGACCATGTCCTGCTTTACCTAAACTAATTGTTTTGTAACCCGCTTTGTTTAGATTAGATGATAAATTTTCTTCCTGTTTTACACTTAACCCTTCTATGAAACTACCTCCCACCAATAAGATATCTGTTTTTTTTGAATTGTGATATTTTACTTCGTTAGTAAAACCAAATTTATCTGTTTCAACAATAGGGAAGTATCCATTTTCATTTGTTAGTATACTTTTAATGTTTGACATATTTGCCAAAGGAAAAATCTTGTTTTTTTCATTTGATTTTATTCCATTTATATAAGCATCTTCAAAAAGTAATAATCCTGGTTTGAAGTTTGGATATACCATGTAATCTAAGCTATTTATAACATCAGTCATATCTCTTGTATCGAAATCAACTTTTTGTTCTTTTGCTTTTTCTATTCTTGTAGACTTTAATTCATCTAGCGATGTTTTGTTAGGAATATTTAAAAATATTTCAAATCCTAATATAGTAATAGCTATAGTTGATATTAGGAATGCAATTTTAATTTTGTTTATTTTGTCCTGAAACAAAACGAAAATCAAAAAACAAATAAAAACAAAATTTACCAAAATTAATATAAAGTTGTAAATTAAAAATTGGTTATCGGCTGATTCATATTTATAAATATTTATTGTTTTATTTGTGATCAAATAAAATGAAACTAAACTCAAAAAAACAAGCGTCAAATAATATGAATTAATTAAGTTGATTTTAGTTTTAATTGATTTGAAATTATTCATTTTAATTATTTGATAGTTAAAGTTGACAGCTTTCTTTAATATTCAGATTGTTTCTTAAAGTATATATTTTATTTTGATTATTTGTGTTATTTCTTTCAATTTCTTTAAAAATTAAAATATAAAAACTCTGTTTTGGGAACATTAAACATAAATAGAATTGATAAAAATAATATTGTTGCTAAATATATTGTTCCTCTTATATTAAAATCAAATTTCAAATTAATTAATGATTCTTCTTTTTTATTAATAATTTCATTTGTGTTTGAAAATAATGAAATTATTAATATAGATATAACGATATAAAAAACTCCTCTCAAATCAAAACTTCCAATGTGCAACCCTTCAAATACTATTAATGAAGAAGTAAATGGTAGAAATTTTGCTAATCTATGATCTAAATAAAATCCATTTTGCCCAATCATTCCTGAATAAACATTTTTAATTGAAAGTAAATTTTCGGATCTAAATAAAACCCAATTTATTGTAACTATTAAAAAAGTAATAATTTGTTTCCCAAATGTTGGCAAAAATATTTTAAGATTATGCCTATTAATTTCGTGATTTATTATCAATAAAATTCCATGAGAGAACCCCCATAATATAAAATTCCATCCCGCTCCATGCCAAACACCTCCGATTATCATCACAACTAATATATTTAAGTATTTAATATATGTTCCTTTTCTATTTCCTCCTAATGGAATGTAGATGTATTCTTTTAAAAATGATGAAAGTGATATGTGCCATCTTCTCCAAAAATCTATAATACTTTTTGATTTATAAGGAGAATTAAAATTTAAAGGTAATTTTATTCCGAAAAATTGCCCTAATCCAATTGCCATATCTGAATATCCAGAGAAATCAAAATATATTTGAAAAGTAAAAGCTAAAACGCCACCCCATGATTCGAAAAAAGATAGTGAGTATTGATTTGAATGTAAGAATACGTTGTCTGATACCATTCCAAGTTGATCTGCTAACACAACTTTTTTGAATAATCCAATTGAGAATATAACGATTCCAATTGAGATGTTTTCTAATGAAATATTAAGTTTATTAGACTTTAATTGTGGTATGAATTGATGAAACCTAACAATTGGCCCAGCTATCAATTGAGGGAAAAAAGTAATGAAAAGCATATATTCTTGAATTGAAAATTTGGTTGTTTTGTTTTTATAACTATCAACTATAAAAGCTATTTGCTGAAATGTAAAAAATGAAATCGCTAATGGTAAAGCTATATTATAATTAGTAAATTTTTTATCGAGTATCAGAGATAAATTATCAATGAAAAAATTTGTATATTTGAAAAATAATAGTACAAATATGTTAATAATTAACCCTGTTATTAAAACTCTACTGTCTTTAATTTTTTTATGTATTAGAAAATTAAACAGAACTGATCCTACTAATAATGGGACATAAGATATATTCCAAAAACCATAAAAGAAAACAGAGCTTAAAATTATTAGGTATATATTTGCTTCTTTACTGATATATTTCTGTGTCAGTGAAGCAAATAGTAATACGATAGGAATAAAAATTAAAATAAATTCAGGTGAATTAAATAACATTAATCTTTATTAAAATAGTGTGTATATAAATGGACCTAAGGGAGTTGATGTACCAAATATAATTATCATCGACAGTACTATCATCACCACTATCATTGGAATCATCCACCATAATTTTGCCTGCCATAAAAATTTGATCAGTTCAGACAAAATCATGAATTTGCTTTTAAAAGATTTTATTATACTCATTATGATTCCTTTGTAAGGTAGTAATTGCCTAATGCAAGTTTATCTAATCCACTGATTGTAAAAGTATTTAAAGCATCTTCAGGCGAACATACAATCGGTTCTCCTTTTACATTGAAAGAAGTGTTTAATAATAATGGAATGTTAGTTTTATTTTCAAATTTTTTTATTAAATTATAGTAATCCATATTTGACTTTCTTACAGATTGAACTCTTGCTGTACCCATATGAGAAACGGCAGGAATTTTAGGTATATATTCTTTTTTTACTTTTACAACATTTAGCATAAAATCATTATTATTTACTTCTTTGTCATCATTGTCTTCAAATATAGTACTAATTTTATCCTCTAATACAGATGGAGCAAAAGGTCTGTAAGGTTCTCTGAATTTTATTTTTGCATTAACAATATCTTTCATTTCAGGACTTGTAGGATTTGCAATAATGCTTCTGTTACCTAAAGCCCTTGGTCCCCACTCTATTCTATTTTGAAATAATCCAATAACTTTATTGCTAACTAAATCATTAACAATTTCATCTTGCATTTTATTTTTATCTTCGAAGTAAATATATTTAAATTTATATTTATCTATAGCATTTTTTATCTCGTCGTTTGAAAATTCTGGTCCCCAATATGCATGCTTCATTACAAATGATTTTTTGTTTTTTTGCCCATCAATTATAAATGTTAATGCTGCTCCTATAGCTCCTCCACCGTCGCCTGCAGAAGGCTGTATATATATGTTTTTGAAATCTGTTTTTGACTTTATTTTCCCATTTATAACTGAATTTAGTGCTACTCCTCCAGCAAGGCAAAGATTGTAGTCATAATCTTTTGCGGGTATGTGATTCAAGAGATTTATAACTATTTCTTCTGTAACTTTTTGTATGCTAGCTGCAATGTCAGCATAGTATTGATTTGATTCAACTTGTTTCTCATAATCATCAGGTTTATCTCCGAAATACTCAGGATACCCTGTTTTATTAGTAAAAAATAATTTATCTGATTCTCTTGGTTCACCGAATAATTTAACAAATTCTTTTGAGTATGAACTTTTAGTGCTGTAATGATAACTAATATAATTTTTATTTACTGAAAACGAGCCATCATTATTAACAGATATTACCTTTCTTACTTTATCTGTATATATAGGGTTTCCATATGGAGCCATTCCCATAACTTTATATTCACCTTCATTAATCTCAAATCCTAAGAATGCTGTAAAAACACTATAAATCAATCCTAGAGAATGAGGGAATCTGATTTCTTTCTTCATAGTTATGTTACTTCCATTCCCTTCACTTATTGTAGTTGTAGCCCATTCTCCAACACCATCAAATGTCACTATTGCAGATTTATCGAAAGGACTGCAGTAATAAGAACTTGCAGCGTGAGAAAGGTGATGGTTTGAAAACATGATCTTATTTCTTGGGATATTCAATTCTGTTTGAATTGTAGTTGTTATCCAGAGTTTGTCGAACAACCATCCTTTCATACTTTCTTGAAATAGTTTGAAAGTTTTTGGGAATCCCCAAATTACTGTTTTAAGTATTCTTTCAAATTTAATAAAAGGCTTTTCATAAAAAACAACAAAATCGATCTCCGACGATTCTATTTTAGCTTCGTCTAAGCAGTATTGGATTGCATGTTTTGGAAATCCGTAATCATGCTTAATTCTTGAAAGTTTTTCTTCTTCTATTGCTGCAATTAAATCCCCATCCTTGAATATTGCAGCGGACGCGTCATGAAAATATGCAGAAATCCCTAAAATGTACAATTGTTAGCCTTGTAATTTAAAATAATTTATATCGAAATTTGTCTGTTTTATTTTTTTCCAGCCTGAAGGAATAGATTTTATATTTAGTGGATCGCTAAATAATCTTATGAATATCCACAGTGTTGGGATAAATATAATGTAGATTAGAGTTAGTAACAGAAACATCTGGATATTTCCAAATATTTTTAGAAATTTTAACCAATATATATATATTGTATTTATAAGCTTCATACAATAACCTAAACCAAGGTATGCTAAATGACTAATTCTAATACAAATAAAATTTTAATTACAGGGTCTAAGAGTGGTTTTGGTAAGCAATTATCAGAATGGATTGACAATGCTCATTGCTTGAAAGAAGAAAAAGATCTGAATTCAAAAAAGAATATTGATTTTGATATTGTTATTCATTGTGCTGCTACAAGTTCACGTAAATTTAGTGACATATTTAAATTGATAAAAAACAATATATTTTTAACTTATAAACTGTTAAAACTTAATTCAAAAACTTTTGTTTTTTTTAGCAGTGTTGATGTTAATAATAAAGAATTTAACTTGTTTAGTATTTCAAAATTTATATGTGAAATATTAATTAAGATATTTCACAAAAATTATTTAATTTATAGACCTTCTATAATGCTAGGGAAGTATATGAGGAAAAATCATGTCAGTAAAATTTTATCTTCTGAAAATATTCAATTATCATTGGCTGAAGACTCAACATTTCGATATGTTAGCCACAAAAAAATGTATGAACAAATTATGAAAGATATATCTGAATGTAATAAGGGAGTATTTAATTTAACTTCTAGCAATCCTAAAGAATTAAAATATTATGTTGATAAATTTTCGAAAAGCAATGTTTCTTACGGTAACTATAAATATGACACAATACTTTCTTCAAAGTATCCAACGGTTTATTTAGGTGACTCAGAGTCAAATTTCGTTTTTTATATTAATGAGAAATAAATTTAATATGATTTCAAAAATGTATTTTACTAAAATATTTTTTGCTCTATTGCTTTCTTTAATTTGTTTATTATTCATAGAAGGAGCTAATTCTTTATTTAAAAAATCAGAAATGCACAAAAGTATTTCATATAATGTAATTTCTAACTTTGCTCATTCTGATAACAAAATAGATGTTAATAAATACCAGCACGAAAATGTCATTTATGATGAAGGAATCTTAATTGATTTTATTGATGAAATTGATTCTTTAAATGGGTATTTTGGAAATGTTTCATTTGAATACAATACCAAAAATTCTTTAATTCAAAACAATGGATCGTGCACTGTTTTAAATAAAAATCTATCAATGGAATCTTATTTTATTAGAACACATCTATATAATAATTTTGATCCTGTCACAATTTGGGTTGATAAGAATAAAATGAAATCTGATGAACTTATTTCTTTATTAAATAAATACTCTTCAGGTAAATCTAGTTTTCATACAAACCAACTCGGACATAGAAATGTAACTTCAAGTATTTCTTCAAATGATGTTATTAACATTTATTCAGGAGGAGGAGCAGCACTATCATCTGTATTATCTGATCATTTAACAATCCCTTCTATTCTTCAAAATTCTGATCCAGATTCTAAATACCTAAACTTTTCGTCGGTAAGTAATGATATCTCTAATATTATCTGTAATTTAGATGAGCAATTAAAATCTAACAATTCAAAAATAAATAATTTAATATTGCTAGTTTCCGATATGGAATTATTAGAATTAAATGAAGAAGGTATAAAAGATTTTATTTTCCAATTAAATTCTGTTAAAAATCAGTATTTAATTGATAACGTTATTGTTGTTTATTTTCCATATATTTATACAGTTTCTCCTGAATTAACAATAAGAAAAGGTGGGTCATCTACACCGTTTCCAGATGCTAAGTCGAAAAAAGATATATTGCTAGTAGAATCCATCAAAAAAAATTTCAAGACAATTGATTTAACTGAAATTATTAATTCGAACATAATCAAAGAAGGATCTTTGATGAATGTTTTTGAAAATTATAATCATCATGGTCATCCCTCGTATTTATTAAATTTAAAAATAAGTAAATTACTTGATTCTGAGTTGGTTAAATGATTAAAAAAGGGATTCTTTACATTTCAATCATTACTATAGCTACTTTATTTGGAGTTGTAATTTTCGAAGGTGCTTATTCTATCTCTAAAACATACAAAGATCATACGTCTGTTACTTTCTCAATTTTTAAATTAATAAATCCAGATTACAATTCATTTAATATTGACAGAAATGACTTGCTACAAAAAGATAGTGAAATAAAAGATTTAATTCCTGTTTTTATTGAAGACAAAATTGGTATTGGTTACTCTCCGTATAAAGAACTATGGACTGATGAAGTCAGAACCACTTTTATTGATGAAAATGGTTGCTTACTTCAAAAAGCAAATTTAAGTAAGCAAGGAGGGTATTTAAAATCAAATTTATTTTATAATTTCAGGCCATTAACTTTTTGGTACGACCAAGATAAAATTTTAAGTAGCAAATCTCAAAATTTTATAAATAAATATAGTTTAAATACTATTAACCATACATCTAACACTAATGGCGAAAGAATTACTGTTCCAAGAATCGACTCCACTGATAAATCGCTAATTGTAGGAGATAGTGTCGCTTTGGGATTGATGTTAAATGATGATCAGACTTTAAGCTCTAAACTCCAACAAAACAATAATACTGTTCAATATATTAATTTGGGAATATCCAATGCAAGTTCTTTTGATAATTTATGTAACTTGAAAAAAGCTTTTAAAAAGTATTCAGGAGAAATAAATGAACTGATATATATCATTAGTGATAATGATTATGAAAAATATGAAAATTATATTGAAATCGAAGATTTACTTTCTCAAATTAATGATTTGTCAAATAATTACGGTTTGACAAAAACACATATTATTTACGTACCCTATGTCTACAATATAGCGCCTGAGATAACTCGTATTAGAAATCCTAAATTGTATTCTTTTGAAACTTATCCAAATTATTATGATGAGGAAATAAAATTGAAAAAAATATCCGATGAATATAATTGGAATTATATTAATTTCAAACAACTAGTTTTAAAACATCAATCCGAAGGGAATTCATTATATGATGGATTAAAGTATTATATGGATGATATACATTTGTCTGTATCAGGAATTAATCTTCTTTATGAAGAAATAATAAAATAAATAATGGAAATAAATGATCTTTAATGCAAGTATTACAACTAAAATCGTTTGCCGGCCTAACTGCCCTCCAGGAAGAAGAACTAAAGAAAAAAATCGTGTTTATTTTCCTTCGCTTAAATCGGCTTACAGAAATGGTTATAGAAATTGCAAAGTTTGTAAACCGTCTATAGGATTACCTGGTCCATGGACTCCAAAAAATAAATCATAAATAAAACTTAATTCAAATAACATGAAAAAAAACAATTTATACGGAATAATCATAGCTTTAATAGCTGTATTGATAATATCACCTGATACTTTATTTATGATATGGGGAGATATGCCAGCTTTTCAAATGGTGGCGTGGCGAGGTATTCTTGCTGGATTATGCTATTTGGTTATTTGGATTATATCCACAAGATCATTAATTAAAAAAGATTTTGCTAATCTTTTCTCAAATTGGGGAATCACAATATTTTTATGCTATTTCATAAATACAATTTTATTTTGTATTGGAATTTCCATTGCTCCTGCACCTGTAGTTTTGTTTTGCATAGCAACAGCTCCAATATTTGCAGCAATTTTTGGTCAGTTAATATTACACGAACCTGCTAATAAAACTACTTGGATAACTATATTTTTAGTTATAATTGGAATTTCTATAGCTATATGGGGATCAAATACTCAAGAAATAAACTTTGATATTTTTATAATTTTAGGAGCACTTTGTGGATTGGGATCTGCAATAACTATTGCACTTAGTTTTGTTAAGGTTCGAGAAAAAAAAGATTTACCTTTTGTTTTACCTATGGGATTAGGTGTATTTATATCAGGAGTAGTAGGATTATTTGTAACTCAATATGAACATATGATGACAGGTAATGTTTTACCCATAGCTATAACTGGAATTTTTGTATTGCCAATACCAATGTATTTATTGTCCTATGCTTCCAGATACACTAGAGCAACCAATGTAAGTTTAATATTGCTTTTAGAGAGTGTTTTAGGACCTTTGTGGATTTGGTTGGGGACAGGAGATCAGCCTACAGATTTAACTCTTTTTGGGGGCTTTATTGTGATATTTAGCACAGGAAGTTATTTGTTGATATCAAAACAAAATTAACAATTTCTAAACATTTCATTTATAACATCCATATTGTACCCAATTATTTATTTAGTTTGAAAA